>Ga0209915_1000292_pt1 | contig 141153 bp, 153 predicted proteins | sample ThiBiot_750_plan_FD_183952 | JGI IMG/M metagenome (GOLD analysis project Ga0209915, IMG submission 183952) | Wastewater bioreactor microbial communities from Cape Town, South Africa - Thiocy_cont_750_plan (SPAdes) | ecosystem: Engineered > Bioreactor > Thiocyanate-remediating >... | reverse complement strand
TTTTTCAATGTTATCAAAAATAAACGGTGTTGATTCTTATCTTTAGTCATTTGCGTAAGCTTTGTCATATGCAAATAAGTCGATCGACATACTAAATTGAGTCATTTATTTTCAGATAGAACTGCTTAAACCAGATGATATTACAGACATCTTAGAACAATCGACACGTATTTTCTTTCAGTAAAACTTTCATTATGAATTATCTTAATATAAAAATTGGTAGACGTATGTATTTTTTTATATTATTTCTTTTGGTCGATGTATCTAAGTAAATATCCATTTGATTTTAGTGTCTTGCTTAATAGTTGTTTGTTTTATTGTCATCGCTTATGTTTTGGCAAGAAATAGCTCATATAGAAATGTAATTTCACCTTCAAGTATAAGCAGAACACTTTTACAACCAATTATATCACAACGTAATTATAATAACTGACTGACATCTTATTATTTTCTCAATCATTTCAATTTTCTAGCCGAAACATCTGGCGAAAACTGTCAATGGCAATACGATCATTATCTTCCAAGTGAATGGGAGTCATATTGGTACAATAATATAGCTACTTTACAAAATCAAGTTTGTCAAACTCTAATGCAAAATGATCATCTCAAAAAAAGCATAGAATCACTACAATATATCATCGAACTACAAAAATCATTATATCAACCATCGTCTACTATTAACCAAACCGATGCACTTCTATCAAAAATGTATTATCGTCTTGAATGTGATGATTCATTAGAACCTGAAGTAGTTGTTTTTCAATCGATCGAACCATTAATCGGTCTTCTTCGAGATCCGTTAACGATGTGCTCACACACAGACTTACCGGAAAACGTGAAAATCGCTGGCGAAGAAGCAGTTCAGTCAAAACGTTTCTTTCTTTTGGGTCCATCAGCTCCTTATATTAACCACGAAACATCAACACCAACTATTCCTCCATGGTTATTGAAACCAAGTGCACAAGTGATTCTGTTCGATATTGGTTCATCTTATTTTAATGGTATGGATTCTACAGCTGTAACAACTTCTGCAATTGGTACTCGTTGGTTCTATGAATATTTTCGTTCGAAATCATTATCATTTGATCGAATTATTGCATTTGAAGCATCGAAATACGAACCGAAATCATACTGGGATCAAATTCCTGATGATGTCATTGGTAAACTAACTTTTATTAACACCGGTGTTGAAGTAAATGGAAAGTTGAATCCTTGGAATATTTTGAAAACAATAGCAAAACCAGAAGATTATGTGATTATTAAACTTGATATTGATACACCAGCATTGGAGACGGCATTATGCAATCAAATTCTTAATGATACATCGATTTCATCATTGATTGATGAAATGTTTTTTGAAATGCATGTGACTGTCAATGAGATGATACCATATTGGGGTGCAGTTGGCGGTGAACTAAAAGATACATATATTCTTTTTCGAAAATTACGAGAATTAGGTATTCGAATGCATTCATGGCCATAGAATGTTTTTTTGTTAATGTTATTATCTCTTTTTACTGTGAAGAATTTTGATTTATTTGTGTTTGTCTTACAATAAAATTTCGATAAGAATTTAATATTAAACGTCTTTTAGGACTTTGAATGAATTATTTGACTAACTGGATAAAAAGAATGTGTTCATAGTTGTAACCGTACACCTTTTCTTGATCCTTACTTATCCGCCTATAGTTGAAAGCATACAAGAACTCATGGATTCATATTACAAATTTTTGTTAGAAGTTTGAATATTTTCTTTTCTTCAGTAAATACATAATTCGACAACGTCACAACCCCTTACGATAAATTCGATACAGGATTCAAAATGAAAAAACAGTTCGTGACCAGTGCTCCTGGTAAAAGTGAAAAAAACGCACAATTTATTAATATTCTCATTTATTTTAGGCTGTTGTGTAGTAATTATACTTATAATAATTGGTTTATATGTTTTGTTTCATGATAAATATTCGAATTTAATTCAAAGTAAAATGCATTCGAAATTTTCAAAATCTATTCGATATATCATCTTCTAGTAAAATATGCGTCTACTGATAAATGTCAATGGAAATATGATCATTATTCGCCAAGTGAATGGGAACTATCATGGTACGATAATATAGCTTCTTTACAGAATCAAGTTTGTTCAAATTTAATGAAGAAACACGAAATAAATAAAAGTATTCAAGCACTACGATATATTATCAACCTACAAAAAACTGTATATCAATCGTCATCACCCGTAGATAAAGCCGATAAACTTTTATCAAAAATGTACTATCGACTTGAATGTGATGATTCGTCAAAGTCTCAACTAGTTGTTTCTCAATCGATCGAACCATTAATTGGTCTTCTTCGAGATCCTTCGACTATATGTACTTATAGTGACTTACCGGATGATCTCAAAATTCAAGACGGAGGAGCAGTTCAATCAAAGCGTTTCTTTCTTTTGGGCCCATCAGCTCCCTATCATAACTATCAAACCACAACACCGATCATTCCTCCATGGTTATACAAACCAGATGCACAAGTGATTCTGTTCGATATTGGTTCATCTTATTTCAATGGTATGAATGCAGCTGCTGTATCAACTTCTACAATTGGTACTCGTTGGTTTTATGAATATTTTCGTTCGAAATCATTATCATTCGATCGAATTATTGCATTTGAAGCACGACAATACGCATCGAAATCATATTGGAGTCAGATTCCTGATGATATGATGGGCAAATTGACTTTTATCAATTCTGGTGTTGAAAAAAGTGGAAAACTAAATCCTTGGAATATATTGAAAACAATAGCAAAGCCAGAAGATTACGTGATTATTAAACTTGATATTGATACACCACGGTTAGAAATGTCATTGTGCAATCAAATTCTTAATGACACATCGATTTCATCGTTAATCGACGAAATGTTCTTTGAAATGCATGTAACAATCAATGAGATGAAGCGTTTTTGGGGCTCACCTTCGGGTAGACTGAAAGATACATATATTCTTTTCCGAAAAATGCGAGAATTAGGCATTCGAATGCATTCATGGCCATAGGAATTTATTTTTATCTTCGTTCATTAAACATTACCGAGAACAAAGTTAAATTTAAAAAAATCATGCTTTCAAAAAAATATTCTTGCACTTAAGTTTGTTTTTTTGCAATTTATCCGTCTTCGTCGAGTAGTGCAAACATCAACTACCTTCGAGCAACATTAGCAGCAAACAAAAGAAAATCCCTAGATAGAAAAGTGGCGAATGCATTCTTTGACAAGCTTTACAGTCAAGTATATTGTTTTTTTCGTTCTGACTTCAAAAATTAAAAAAAAACATATTGAAATATGCTGAAATAGGACATACTGCATTCTTTCGAAAGCGGACAACGATGGCATTGTAATTCTTCTGTTCCTTGTGTCAACAAACCATCTCTTTTTTCTATATGAAATTTTCTCGATTCTATACACATTTTCATCGGTTCTGTCAAGACATTTTTAATAAATAAATGAAACAAAAGGAAAAATCGACTGTTTCACGGACATATAGTAAAATATCGAAATAATAATATTTGTCCTTTACTTTGGTTTAGTTTTATGTTTCTTCATTACCATTGTGATCATAATTTTATGTGCCATCGTCAATAAGAAATACAATCACGTCTCATTTACGATTCCTTTATCAAGCACAAATCATTTCGATCAAGATTTCAATCAGCGTAGAAAAAACTTACAATAATTTATTCAAATATTAAAAACAATTTTCCCTTTTCAGTTACTTGTCCACCAGATCCATGTAAATGGAAGTATGATCATTATTCGCCAAGTGAATGGGAAATATTTTGGTATGACAATATAACGATTTTGCAAAATAAAGTTTGTCCAACTTTAATGCAAAATGATCATCTTAGTAAAAGTATAGAATCATTGCAATATATTATTGAATTACAAAAAACGTTATATCAATCGTCATCTACAGTAAAGAAAGCCGATGCACTTCTATCAAAAATATACTATCGTCTTGAATGTTATGATTCATCAAAATCTTCACTCGTTATTTCACAATCGATCGAACCATTGATTGGCCTTCTTCGTGATCCTTTAACGATATGTTCACCTCGTAATGTTCCACAAGATCTTCAAATACACGGAGAGGCATCGGTTCAGTCGAAACGTTTCTTTCTTTTGGGTCCATCAGCTCCCTATCATAATTATCAAACAACAACACCGATCATTCCTCCATGGTTATACAAACCGGGTGCACAAGTGATTCTGTTCGATATTGGTTCATCATATTTCAATGGTGTCGCCTCAGCAGATGTACCTACTTCTGTGATTGGTACTCGTTGGTTCTATGAATATTTTCGTTCGAAATCGCTATCATTCGATCGAATCATTGCATTTGAAGCGTCAGAATATGTTCCTAAATCATACTGGAATCAGATTCCTGATGATGTCATGGGTAAATTGGTGTTTATCAACACCGGTATTAATAAAACTGGAAAGTTAAATCCATGGAATATTTTAAAAACAGTAGCAAAACCAGAAGATTATGTGATTATTAAACTTGATATTGATACACCTCCATTAGAACTTGCGCTTTGTAATCAAATCGTTGATGATAGTTCGATTTCATCATTGATCGACGAGATGTTCTTTGAAATGCATGTTGGTGTCAACGAAATGAGAATGTATTGGGGTGGGCAACCGGGTGAATTAAAAGACACATATATTCTTTTTCGAAAATTACGAGAATTAGGTATTCGAATGCACTCCTGGCCTTGAAAGTTGTTTTTAAAATTTTTAGTATATCATCGTATTTCTTTTGTATCCTTGTAACATCTGAGTGCATCATCAATTGATGTAAGAAAAGCGAATAAAGTTATTTACACGAAATCACAGTAAATGTAATGGTATAATTATTTCTCTCTTTTTTTCTCTGCCACGATAATCATAAATTGAGAAAGAGAAATATGTTTGTCGTATAAAAAATAGTCATCATTGTTTTCTAAATAGAACATTAATATCGCTTATACAAGGAAGACGGCATGAATATGATGGATAGGGTAAGATTGATATTATACATTGCTTTTCGTTTTTTTTTCTTGCCATCAAGGACTATTCTATACACTTGGTTGACATTTTTTGTAAAGTGTACTAAAGATGAAATGATTCTCTTAGCAATAATTGTTTCGAAATAGTGTTGTATAGTTAAAATCAATTGACATAATTTATGTCGAAAGAGCATAAGTGCTGTTATAAAAGTATACAGCAGACTATCTCCAAATAAACTTGAATACGCACATTATATCCTCTGTAATGAAACATAAAATCTATCATTGAAATTCTATACGATCTATTTGAATGGTAAGTAAATAAATTGAAATGGATCAAATATGCCCAGATTTGACAATTGAAGGATCGAATTAATTGTTGCTTCTATATGATCTACGGTATTCCAACACTCCGATACTCCTGTCGGATTTTGTTAGGATTCCGTAAGATTTCATGAAGATATTTCTACATAGAATTACTCATAAAATTTGTCTATTTCATTCTCTTTCTTTTTTCTTCTAAAGAATGAAACGTGTTGGTATAACTCCATAAGGAACCAAGGAAACAGTTCTGCTCTTAGAAATTCTTCTAGTTAACTCATTTCTTTTCTGTCTATTTACTATATTTGAAACGCGACCCGAAGCATCTTACCGTTGTGTATCACGATGCGCCGTTACCATATTTTTTTTCTTTTAAGCGCGATGTGGCTAGCAAGTAGACTACCGTCTGCGTATTGCATCGCGCATTTTCCGTCTTTTTTTCTTCTTTCTTCTCTTATTTCACTACACACACATATATCTTTTCCTCTTCGAAATATTTCAGGAACAACAAGTCAGAGAATTCTCATTCAAAATTAGAGTAAAATTCATATTTTAATTCAGTCATCAAATACTAGAACAAATATCTTATCAATCATGAAAAAAAATTGTGAGTCTCCAAAGAAATCTACATACTTTCAAGTCTATCTATTTAAATTATAGTTTGTTGTATATTACTTCTGCTTATTATCCTGATAACTTATTTCTTATTCAATTACAGTATTGATTCAATATATTCATCGACATCGGTTCGACTAAAACCTAGTAAATCATGTACTTGGAAATACGATCATTATTCGCCAAGTGATTGGGAATCATATTGGTACAATGATATCACAACTTTACAAAATAAAGTTTGTCCAACTTTAATGCAAAATGATCATCTCAATAATAGCATACAAATATTACAATATATTATCGAATTACAAAAACTATTATATCAACCATCTTCAAAAGTCGATAATGCCGATAAACTTTTATCAAAAATGTACTATCGATTTGAATGTAATGATTCGTCAAAGTCTCAACTAGTTGTTTCTCAATCGATTGATCCATTGATTGGTCTTCTTCGTGATCCATTAACGATATGTGGCTTTAAAGATTTACCGGAAAATCTCAAATTAGGTGAAGACGATTCGGTTCAATCAAAGCGTTTCTTTCTTTTGGGCCCATCAGCTCCCTATCATAACTATCAAACAACAACACCGATCATTCCTCCATGGTTATACAAACCAGGTGCACAAGTGATTCTGTTCGATATTGGTTCATCTTATTTCAATGGTATGAATGCAGCTGCTGTATCAACTTCTACAATTGGTACTCGTTGGTTCTATGAATATTTTCGTTCGAAATCGCTATCATTAGATCGAATTATTGCATTTGAAGCATCGAAATACGAACCGAAATCATACTGGGACCAAATTCCCGATGATGTCATTGGTAAACTAACTTTTATTAACACCGGTGTTGAAGTAAATGGAAAGTTGAATCCTTGGAATATTTTGAAAACAATAGCAAAACCAGAAGATTACGTGATTATTAAACTTGATATTGATACACCACCCTTGGAGATGGCACTGTGTAATCAAATTCTTAATGATACATCGATTTCATCGTTAATCGACGAAATGTTCTTTGAAATGCATGTAACCATCAATGAAATGAAACGTTTTTGGGGTGCTCCAAGTGGAGAACTAAAAGATACATATATTCTTTTCCGAAAAATGCGAGAATTAGGCATTCGAATGCATTCATGGCCATAAAAATTGTCATTTTTTTTGTTGATATATTTAACTAGTAACAACATTTTACTAGATGTCGCTATAACATAGAAAAAATGTCGATAGTAGGTCATCTATAAAGTAAATATTTTCAATAGCTTTCATTTCCTAAACAACAATACTAAAAAGAATATCACGTCGAGATAAAAAAAAATACATATTTCTTATTCTTATTAACAAAGGAATTGAACTCGATAGTCATTGGTTAAACATTGTCTACTGTCCGATGTGTCATACGCTTATCTAGCTATTTTGCTACGACAAAAAAAATTGATCTAGTCGTAGGATGAGTAAAAGCGCACGGAACAAAGAAAAGAATAACTTTGATCTATAAAATATTCATCACATTCTTTCTAGATATATATCTATGTCGATGATCTGTATTCAACTTCTGATTATTTTTATCTCATTTATTCAATTAATCTATACAAGTGATATTCGTTATCCTGCTATATTCATTCCTGGAAATGGTGGTTCACAAATTTGGGCACGATTAAATCGTACATTACCACCGCCACATTTCTTTTGTGCACGACACGCCAATGAATTCGAACTTTGGCTTGATATTCGTGAACTCGTACCTGAAGTAATCGATTGTTTTGTTGATAATATGCGTTTAGTATACAATTCAACAACAAAGAAAACATCGAATTCTGAAGGTGTTTTCACGGATATTCTCGGTTTTGGTAATACAAGTACGGTTGAATATTTCGATTCATCAGGCTTTTCCTATTCATCATATTTTGCACCAATCGTACGAAGTTTGGTTACGCTTGGTTTTACTCGTGGTATTAATTTACGTGGTGCTCCGTAAGTGAAAAACTACTAAAAACGTCGACTGATTCGATTGATATTATTAATATATAGATACGATTTTCGTCGTGGTCTCGATGAACAAGAAGAGTTTTTTGCTAATCTAACGAATTTAGTCATCGAAACTTATGAAACTAACAATCAAACCAAAGTTGTTTTCATTACACATAGCATGGGAGGTTCGTATCTTTTTTTTTCTCTGTCAATCATCGAACTGGAACGTGAAAGATGTCATGTGACTCGTTGTTTCTTTTTCTTCTTGTCGTATAGGACCATTTGCTCTGTATTGGTTACACAAACAAACAGCTGCGTTTCGAGAAAAATACATTCGATCGATGGTAAATATTGCTGCACCGTGGGGTGGAGCAATCAAAGCTCTTCGATTGATGATCAGTGGCGATAATATCGATGTAAGAAATCGAATAAATTCCCTCGACAACTTAAAATTTCAAATTATCATTCAGGTCTATATTGTTTCTCCTATTCGTGTTCGTCCATATCAACGCTCAGTTCCTTCGACAGCTTTCGTTATGCCAAGCGTAAATTTCTGGTCGAAAGATGAAGTTGTTGTTGTGACTCCTCAACGTAATTATACAGTCAATGATTACGAAGCACTCTTCAATGATATTCAATATCCACTTGGTTATGAATTTTGGTTAAATAATAAAGATCTATTAAAAGAATTAGAACCACCTCGTATTGAAATTCATCAAATCTATGGTAGTCATATGCCAACACCGGGCGTACTTTTATATGATAATCGTACATTTCCCGATTTACAACCGGTTGTTCTACCGGATGATGGTGATGGTACAGTGAATATGAGAAGTTTATTAGGTTTTAAAAATTGGGAAAATAAACAACAAGAGAAAATCTATAGTGTAGAAGTAGCAGGTGGTGAACATCTAGGCATTCTAAAACATCCAACAACGATTAATTATATTACTCAAGTTCTAACTGGTCAATTTGATAAGAACTAGACTAATGTTTTGTACACATGTCGATATCCTCTATTTATACTATATCAATCTTTTCTTTTCCGGTGATCAAACGTTCATTTTCTTTCTTGTGCGTGTGTGTGTGTGCATGTGAAAAGAAGAGACAGTTATTGCAAAGTGATTTTTTTTTCTGGATATATAATTCGAATAAGATGATATTTCTTTAAGAACAACAACAAAAAACTATCAAGTTAATTAGTTATTTTATTTTCTAGTTTTGAAACGATTGGATCTTAATGAGGGAGAAGATTGATTATACGATTGAACGAGATTGTCCATATAATAGATGTTTTCTTTTTTCTTCTTCGCTCCTCCTCTTTCCTTTTGTGTGTTTTAATGAGTTTTATTTGCATACGGATGAACAACGACATAGTCGTAAACGATGCACACATATCATTTAGCCGAAAAAGGTGTTGAACATGTTTCATATTAAAAACAATTGCAACGAGAAAAGATTAATCTTGACAGATCATTCGTTGACTATCCGAGTAATTCAGTGTCTAAAGAATTTTTTCTATATATTTTTCTTCTTTCAGATGTTTTGAAATGATGTTAACAAAAGAAAATACAATATCAATATCTGGCAAATACGATGATCTTGCCAAACTCAGTCTATTAACTGAAGATATTCTACTTGAACATTTAAAATCTCGTTATGAAAATGATCTCATTTATGTAAGAAGATTCAACAAAAAGAAAGCAAATTTTATTTTCTTCTTTTCAGACATACTTAGGCGATATTCTCGTAGCAGTTAATCCATTCAAAGAAACGAATCTTTATTCGACACAAGTAACAGATATCACACGAAAAAACAGAAGATTTTTTTATTTTTCGAATTGTTTTTTTTTCAAGATTCGTGATTTCTATCGTTATTCAACTGATCTTCATAAACCACCGCATGTCTATGCACATGTCGATGTTGTCTATCGAAATGTTTGCTATGGTCTATACGATCAGCAATGTTGCGTTATTAGGTTTGAAAATGCAAAAAAAGAAAACTTTCGACTTTTATTTTTACCAATTAAATTCTCTTGTTTCTAGTGGTGAATCAGGCTCAGGCAAAACTGAAAGTACAAAATTATTTCTCAAACAATTGATGTATCTTTGTGGTGGCAGTTCACAATTAGAACAACAGATTCTACAGGCAACACCATTACTCGAATGTTTTGGCAATGCTCAAACTGTGATGAATAATAATTCCAGTCGATTTGGAAAATATATTGCTTTGAAATTAATTAATGGCAGAGGTATATTACTAATTTAGTTTTGTTTTCAATTTTAAACTTTGTTTTTCAAAAGTTATTGGTGCTCAGATCAGTGATTATCTATTAGAAAAATCACGTGTAGTTGTTCAAAGTCCAGGCGAACGAAATTTTCATATATTTTATTATTTATTCGATTATCTTTCGTCTGAAATGAAAGATAATCTATGTCTTCGAACAAAATATGATTATAGGTATGTTATTAATCCGATAGATAGATAGATCGATTAGCAAGAATCTTGTGTTTGTCCTTTCTGTTAAGATATTTATCCATGTCAGATAATTTTCCACCTTCTCAAGAAAATTCTCTCGATGAAGTTATCAATGCAATGGGTCTTTTAAATTTTACTGATAAAGTAAATCGAATAGATTTTCTTTTTCAATGATTTTTGACAAATAAAAACAACTGATTTAGGAACAACATTCCATGTTTCGAATTCTATCAGGAATATTAACACTTGGTAATCTTCAATTTTCCACTGATGACGAAGGTTTTACACGTCAAAATTTCGATGAAGAAAACATTCGAAATAATCTTTCGATAACCGCTGTAAATAAAAATCAACAAAACACGAACATATCTAAGATTTGAAATTCATTAATTTTAGAATATGTTTGGTGTGAATTCAGATTTAATTATGGAATGTTTGACAACTATAACGACATTAACACGAAATGAACGTGTGACGAGAAAATTTAGTCTTCAATCGAGTCAAGGTTAGGATTTGTCAACTTTATGACAAAGAAAATTTGACTTTTTTTTGTTAGATGCTCGTGATGCTCTATCGAAACATTTATATGCTCGTTTATTTTCATGGTTAATTGGGAAAATTAATGAGACATTAAATAATCCATATCCAATTGATCAAGCACATCGAATTATTGAAATTGGTCTTTTAGATATTTATGGTAGAATTCGAAGAAACAAAAAACAACGGAATAGAAATTTCTTTTTCTTGTTGCTTAGGTTTTGAACATTTTGAATTAAACAGTTTTGAACAATTATGCATCAATTTAGCTAATGAACAAATTCAATATTTTTTTAATCAAGTTCGTTCGTGTTGATCTTTCGTTTTCTTTGAAATCATTTTTCCTATTCAGAATATTTTTCGTATGGAAATGATGGAATATGAACTCGAAGGTGTACGAGCAGAAGCACTGAGATTCACTGATAATCAATCATTATTAGTAAATATAAATCAACGAATTTTTTATGAAAACAATTGATTTTTCTCTTTCAAGGAACTTTTCATTGCTAAACCATTAGGAATTCTTTCGTTATTAGATGATGAAAGTCGATTACCTAAAGTAAAACCAACTTGATTTGTTTCAATCTTAAATTAAAAATGAATTTCTATGTGTTCTTCAAAGGCAACTGATCAAACATTGGTCGAAAAATTAAATTATCATTTTGGCTCGAATAAACATGAATGTTATCTAATCAATCGAAATACCAAATCATCATTTACAATTCATCATTATGCCGGCAAAGTTACTTATTCGGCATTGGGTTTCTTAGAAAAAAATCGAGATACACTATCGGATAGTGTTGTTGATATGTTCAAACATAGTCACGATGATTTAATACGTTTATTATTTCACGGAAATCGATCCGATGGCCATTATGATTCATATCGAGGAGTGAGCGAAATTTGTCAACATTCTAAAAAACGAAATAGCATAACGATGAATAATTTGTTTAGCTTCAACATCGAACAGCCGCTGAAAAAGATGCAAAAAATCGATTAACTGTTGGTGCTCAATATCGAGTAAATGCCGAAACGATCACAGATTTTCAAATTTGATATTTGTCTATCGAATAGAATTCATTACAAATTCTCATGGATCGAATGTGTGCATCGCATCCCGTTTTCATGCGTTGTATCAAACCAAATCAACAAAAACAAGCACATCTATTCGATGAGATTTTTGTTCGGGCACAGGTATTGATTTTTTAAGCAAACGAAATTCGATTGATCAATTGTTTATTTTAGCTTCGATATTGTGGAATGTTAGAAACGACACGAATTCGAAAAGAAGGCTACTCAGTACGATTGTTATTCGAAGATTTTATACAGAAGTAAAGATTGACAGAGAGAATTTGATGTGTAGAAATTGGAAATTATGTTTTGTAGATACGGTCTTCTATCGAAAACTCGTTTGAAAACTTCAATGGAGAATCTCTGTCGACATATTCTCGAAGAAAATCATTTAACTAATTGGCAAATCGGGTAAATGAATTAAAAAAAAAACAATACAAAAACGATAAATTAAATTTTGATTATAGGAAAACAAAAGTATTTTTAAAATACTATCATCCCGAACTATTAGAAAGTCAAATGAATAAATATCGACAAGCAGCATTAGTTATTCAACGAAGTAGATTTCGATTTTGTTTTTCTTGGCAAATCAAACTGAAATTTTTTCATAGGATTTCGTGGCTATCGAACACGAAAACAATACGATCAATTAAAATTGACTGTCAATAAATTTTGTTGTTACATCGAACAAATCAATCATGATTATCATGATAAACTTGTTCAACTAGTTAAAAAGCCAAGTTCAACCGATTCAAATCACGATCAACGTCCTCGTCCACCTATACGCGATAGTTCATTATATTCATCAACGACTTCAACTAATCTACCAGGCAAATATTCTCTACCGAACACGAAAACTGCAACAACAAATGAACTATTAGTCGATTATGACTCATTATTGTCGTATTTGACCTTGAAATATGGTTCGCCAGGCGAACGAGAGTCGTGTTTACGATGGTTTCGAGACACACAATATCCATATGTGTGTCGAAATGGAACATTTCCGAGTTGGTTTCATGGAAATATTACTCGACAGTAAGACGAGAGAAAGAAAGAAGAACATATGGAAATATTCTTGATTTATTTAGTCGTGCCGAAGATCTGCTAGCTAATCAATCGATTGGTTGTTTTCTTATTCGACTTAGTGAAAGTCGATTTGGCTTTTCGTTATCATTTCGAGCGGAAGATCGTTGTCGACACTATATGATCAATCAATTGAAAAACTCGAAATATAACGTCATCGGAGAATCAAAAGTTCATCAATCGCTCGAACATCTCATTGAATATTATCGAACAGTAGGAAATCAATATTAAAATTTCGAATTGTCATCATTCAATATTTAGCATGAACTATCCAATTGGGACGGATTCTTAACAAATCCATGTCAAGCTGATTGGTCACAATATGATCATGAATCGTTAACACCTCTTCAAACTCGATCTCATGTAAATAGAAAAAAATAAACATAACAAAACAAAAACGAACATTCTTTTCAGACCCGAGAACAGGCTCATTCTAAATAGTAAATAGAGAAAATTCGTTTGCTTGTTCTTCTTTTGCTTGACTTATTTTTATGTCAAATTGAAAAATGATCTTGTTTTTCTAGGGCAAATCAACATTGCCAAATTCACGCTATATAAATTCGCCTTATTCATATCCATCGAAACTTTCGTCAACAAACAAGAAACTCATCAATCCAACAACGAAATTGCCTATGGCAATTGTCCCACCGTTCGCAAAATAAATTCAACTTCAACCGAACTATTTTGCACATCTAGTCAAACGAAAAAAGAAAATATATCGCTCTCATTTTTTTCCTTTTATTATAACAGTGTTCACTGTCTATGTGTGTGTGTGTCTTGTCCGTGTAGAACAAACTATTTAACGAATCTCTTTATCGAATATCAAATTCAAAATTTGCTTCTATTCTATTTTCAATGAATAAATGTCGTTAATCAAGATAAATATACATGCACGATCTCTTAATTTCAGACGATAACGTATGTTTAGTTTTCGTCGACGGAAAATAAATGATCAAAATGAAGCTAGTATGCATGAACTTGAAGATCTTGTTCGAACGTTAGATCAAGATGGTAACGGACGTATAAGAATTAAAGATCTCGAAGTCGCCCTTCAACGTGTTGATGAAGATCAAAAATCAAAATCAGAGAGAAAATCACAAGTACGAACATTTCGTAAGTTATTTTTCAATAAATAAACGAAAAAAAAACAGAAATAAACAAAAAATATTTTCTATCAGTTTCATCGTTGAAACCTAAGGGTGATCGAATTGATGGCGAAAAATTTCTTCAGATTATGCTCGAACGACAGAAACAATTAAAACTAAGGTTGTTTATTTTGAGAACAAAGAAATTTCATTGAATAACAAGATTTTTTTAATTTAGTTTCGAAGAAATGGATTTAAATAAAGATGGCATTGTCGATCCAGTTGAATTAGCCAAGGCGTTTTCACGTTTGAAAATTGTTTTAAGAAAAAAAGATCTCATGAAAATCATCGAAGTACTCGATCGTGATCAAGATTTTAACATCACATTTTCCGAATGGCAAACATATTTCCGTTTTGCACCATCAACAGAATTAGAAGCATCGCTTCGTTCATGGCGTCGCGGTGTTCAATTAGATACAATTAACGAACAGCAAATGCCGAATTCGTATACAGAAAAAGAACATGAAAATGGTTTCTATTCTCGGCATTTTATAGCCGGTGCCCTTTCGGGAATGGTTAGTCGAACAGTAACAGCACCTTTAGATCGATTGAAAATCTATATGCAAGCATTAGGAAAGAGAAAACTGCTGAATACAGCAACGTATGTTGAATGAAATTGAATGATACCTCAAATTGATTGTGTGTAGGACGTTGTATGGCGAAGGTGGAGGTGGTTTAAAAGGTATTCGATCATTTTGGCGTGGAAATGGTATTGCTGTATTTAAAATGACACCAGAAATGGCACTTCGACAGGGCATTTTCGAAACATTTCGAGAATTGCGAGGAGATTTCGATGAAATTGTAAACATACAATTGTCGACGAATACTCAAAGAATGAAAAAATTTCTTCTTCTTCGATTTAAATAGATTGTTTCTCCTGTAACTAATAAAGAATTGTTTGGTCTCGGTTGTCTATCAGGTTTTATTGCGCAGACAGTTATTTATCCACTAGAAGTGCTGAAAACACAAGGTTTGATAATTGAAAGAAAATATTATTTTTATATTATCTATCGTCGTATTTTACTGTTTATTAGCGGCTATGCGAACAACAGGCCAATATAAATCCATTCGAGATCTCGTTCAAAAATTATACCAAGCCGAAGGTTGGAGATTTTTCTATCGTGGTTATTTTGCTAATTCTCTCGGAGGTAAAAATTAATAATTTATAAATGAATAAAGATCAAATTCGATCTCGATATTAAAGTACTTCCTGCTGCTGGTATTGACTTCGCACTCTACGAATATCTTCGACGAATTTATCGTGAAAAAGTCACTTCTCTAGAAGAACCTAGTATGACCTTGTAGTTGTTCTTTCTTTTCTTGTCTTTTCTTTTCTCTTTGTCTCTCTTTCCTCGTGCTACCCATAGGTCTTTTTACATTGACGATGATATCAAATGTCAGTACTCTTGCTGCAATGTATGCGTCTTATCCATTGTATTTGATAAGAACACGACAACAATACCAAATCGTGCCTGAAAATCTATTCGAAATGATAGGTAAAATATGGAGGTAAGAAACTATCTTGAACAAAAATTTTCCAATCTTATTTATTCATTTTGATTTTAAGGATTGATGGTTGGCGTGGTTTCTATTTTGGTTCATTACCGAACTTAATTAAAGTTCTTCCTGCATCGACAGTTGCTTATTTGACATTTGATTATTGTTCAGGTCTATTCGACATTGACGATTAGATGGATTTCTAATTGTACATCGAGCACATCTTTGCTCCAGTTCTTTCTTCTTTTTTTTTGTATTTAGTCAAGCATGTCTATTCCATGTTATCGTGTATGCATATGGAGATAATAATCTCTTGATAAAGACATCAAGTGTAAAATGAGATTTAGGACAGAACAAAAAAAAAGAAGAACTATGCACAATAAGTTTTTCTTTCTTCTTCTAAATATTGTACTTAATCTCGCTTAGTCAAACAAACAAACCAAGTACACAAGTTTCTCTTTTTTTTTACTTCTTGTCGATGTATTTGTTTGTTTTGTCTCAATCGTTCTTTTTAATGAGATATAGTCAAAAATATTTATTTGATGTGATAATAAACAAATTATTTCAGATGATAAATCCTTTCTACGGGAATCAAATGACGTCGTCAACGCCGGTTAGTTTGAGTGCAGATGGAGAAGTCAAAATATCATTCGATTCAACGTAAGTTTATTGCAGAAGATTGATGTAATTTTTGTTTTTATAATTGCTCTAGTGTCTTATCGGTTGATGATCCACCAAAATTGCCTAAAGAAACAGAATTTGAGTTCGTAAATAAAATCTTTTTGTTTTTCGTATAAAAGAAAACAAAAACACATTTGTTTGCCTTATTTTAAAACAGTTTGTTCCGATATAAACTTCGTCGTTTCATCGAAAGTATTGGCTTTCGTTTGACTATAGCCGTATTATTTATTTCCGATTTAATTATCATCCTTATTTCCATGATTCTTGATATAAACGAAAGTCATCCAGATACAGTATTTACATTAGATGTGATCAGTTTAGTGCTATCGATTATATTCATGTTGGATATTCTAATACGTATTCTTGCACAAGGGTACAAAGAAAATATTTTGATTATAAAGAAAGATTATTTTGTTTTTTTTTCCTCGTAGACGTGAATTTTTTCATAAGAAATTAGAAATTATGGATTTAATAGTGATGACAGCTGGTTTAATTGTTAATATCGTTGTTGTTTCTACATATGATGGAACATCTCAGAAAAAACAAGCAGCCAAGTAATTTGAGATTGTACTGATGTTGAGATTTGTTTTCTTTCTCCCTCTCTGTCTTTCGATAGAATCATTATTCTTCCACGTTTATTTCGTGTTATTAATCTAATTCGAACGATTCGTCTTCTTCGTCATCGAGAACATATTAAGACAGGCTCACGACATCTCGTCGGACAGAATAAAAAACGTACGATAGGAAATGGTTTTGATCTTGATCTATGTGCAATTTCTGGTAAGTTCAACTGACATTTCCGTATTTTGCATTCGCAAGGGAAACGTAAATACTATGAAAATCAATCTCTGAACTCATGCAAATTTAGACAGAATCATTGCTATGTCATTTCCAAGTAAAGGCAAAGCTGCCTTCTTTCGAAATGATATTGTTGTAAGTTATTCATTTGAAATTCGAGCTTCTAGCTGTTTGATTGATTGTTTATTCTCAAATTATTTTGCTATTATCATCTTTTTTTCTGTCGTGCTTGTTCATCCCTGGCCCGAATTTGAACGTAATTAGTTTGCTCGATTGCAGAATATGTCCCATTCATTGATACATTATTTTGTTTTCAACAAGAGATTACGTAGAAATAATTTTCTTCTTAGGATGTTGCTCATTATTTGGATTTAACCTATGGCGAAAATTACCGTGTATATAATCTGTGCAGTAAATGATTTCTCGATGAAGATATACGTGATTGAGAGAATGATTTCTAGGTGAACGTTGTTATGATGCAGCATTTTTTCATAATCGTGTTGAACGATTTCTAATTGATGATCATAATGTGCCAAGATTAAAGTAGACAGAAAAATTAAGAAAAAAGATATACGTATACTCAATCGAAATATTTAGTGAAATGATTCGAATGGCTGATTCAGTCACAGAATGGTTTGAAGAAAATGAAGCGAATGTCATTGCTGTACATTGTAAAGGTGGAAAAGGACGAACAGGAACAATGATATCAGTTGCTTTATTAAAAACGGGCGTTTGTCAAACAGCAGACGAAGCATTGGCTTTATTTGCTGAAGGTCGTACTGATCTTCGTCATGGTAAAACTTATCAAGGCGTTGAAACACCTTCTCAAACACGTTACGTTGGATATTATGATAAAATTCTTCATATTTATAATCACAAAATGCCACCTATAAAATATCTTCGATTACAAACAATAACGATCATTGCAATTGCTAGTAAGATGAGAGAGGAGGAAGACGAAGAACATATTTTTCATTGGTATTTTAGCTGTTGGAAATGGAGATGGAAGTGATTTGTATTTTACTGTAGGAAATTATGATGAATCACTTGGAACATTTTATTTAAATGGACAAAATTCAAGCGATGAACATACTTGCACGGTAGGACTTATTTCTTTCTTTTTAAAAATATCTATAATTATCTTTCAATTAGAATGAATTCAATCGTCTAGAAGATAAAATAATCATTTCAAATATTGCTTTAGCTCCATTGAAGAACGACGTTAAGATCATGTTCTTTTCCACAAATAAAGTTCGAATTCAATACTTTTCTTCTGTCTTTTGAAATGAAAATTTTATCTGTTGTAGAAAGTTCCTCGAAATTATGATGATTGTGCATTTTATTTCTGGTTTAATACTTCATTTATCGAAAATAATTCGTAAGAAAATAATTTAAATTTTGCATTGGTAAATATCTTTCTTAAATGTTTCTTTTTGTCTAGGCTTATTCTAACCCGTCAAGAATTAGATAATCCACATAAATCGAAAACTTGGCGTATTTTTCGTGAGAATTTCGATGTTCAACTTCAATTTACCGATGAATAGATTTTATTTATTTGCCTCTTCTTTCTTTTCGATATTTACTATTTTCAGGTAAAATTTGATTACTATCCTTAATATTATTTTCAATTGTCTGATTTCATATTTTTCTTCTTTGTTTGATTAATAAAAGAAAATGAATCTAGTTTTTTTGTTTGGTTTTTATTTTTTTGCTAATAAAACTACAATAAAGAAAAAAAAACACGAAAACATTCTATGAACTTGTTTTTGACCAACGTCGAAATCGTTCATATTCATTTTGAATATATTTTGTTTTGGGTGTCAGTTTTGGTTCTTGACCGAATGGTTCTAAATCATATCGACATGGTCGAAAGACATCTTTGACTATTTGTTTCGCTTCTTGAGCATCAACTGAACGCATCATTCGTAATCGTAGAGCAGCTTCTTTTTCTAAACATGCGTGATAACGACGTTTGACACGACCATCCACGTCTAGAACACACGCACACGCACACATATATACATACAAAACTTAAAAACCAATGAACCTACAAGTTCCTTTGAGTAGACTACAATCTGTAAAATTAAGTGCACGTATTTGACTACAAGCAAAATGACGTAGATTATGTACGTCATATTTATTTCGACAATAATCAAATGCTTGAATTAGACCAGTTATAATACAGCTATCGAACGATGCGATTTCATTTTGACAAACAACAATTTGATTTGTCGCTGGATCGAACATGCCTGTTGGCATCGCACTATCGCAGTATTCACAACTGAAATGTCGCGATAGATCTATTGGACAATTGTGATCTTGAAGTGCTTGAACAAGTGTTTTTACTAATGGATGAGATTCAACGGATTTAATTACAGATTTTTCACATTCAATTTTTCTTGCTAAATCTCTTGATGCATAGTCAAATGGGATTGATAGTTGTAAGATTCGTTGTGGTAAAGTGAAAACAATTTCACCGCCGAATCTTTCCGGAAAAAAATAATAACCATAGTCTTCTAATTCAGTTGGTCGACAGTCTTTCATAGAATTGAGATATTTCTTATCATCATTCTCCGGTGTTTTTATCGGAGTCGCTGGCTGTGGTGGTGATGGAGGAAGTTCAGGTTTTTTTTCTTTCGAAAAGAATTTCTCAAAGACCATCTCTCGAAAGCTTTTTTTTCTTCTTCTTTTATCTACAACAATGAAAATATTTTCACACACATCTGAATCCTGTTTTTCAAGTATCTATACATCAAACAAAGAAAAAGAAGACAAAAAAAAACATGAAAAAAACATTGTTTTTAGAATAAAGTCACAGCTCGTGCAATATCCGTCAGATCTTCGTGGAACTAAAAAACAATCGATGTAAAACAAAAATGAATTCTTTGGGTTTGACTTACTTGATCTGAAGTCATTCCTAGTCGACTGAGTAATTCATTACGTTCAATAAAACTAAGATCAAAATATCTCCATAATAAATCACCATCAAGAGTATTTTTCTGAGGATTATCCAATTGTTTTCGTCGACTTTTACAAGAGCTACAATAAAACAGAACGCGAGATGAAAATTGTTTAAACAGAAACAAGAAACTACCGGAAACTCTTCGGATTCAAACCACAATATTGAGGAAACATCGTTGTCAACGAATTTTGTAACATTGCCAATCGTCGAAAGATTTTTTCGTTCAATGGAACAAGACAACCGATTGCACCGTCAAGTGTTGCTTTAAAAAAAACCTCAAATTTAATCAACACTTTCAACAACAAAAAAATGTCGTCATACGCATTAATAATGTTTGTTTATTTTCAAAATTTTGTTTCGTTGTTAACTGTTGAACATTGATAAGCATTCGAATAGTCGATGTGACCGGATAACCAATATGAAAATCAGATTTTTTCATTAACCATTGTCCACCTTGAGTTTCCTTATTCGTCGGTACATGTGCATAGATATACATGTTCTTATCGACATCCGTCGCAACAAATTGAATATGCGTTTGATCAATAAGAAAATCCGCGGCAAATATATCCAATTGTCGTGAATCACGACTGACATACGATAAAACTCTCATATCCTCTTGATAACGTAACAATGCAATACTTTTATGAACATCACCGATGAGAATATAGTTTTTAATTGTAATCATACGATGACAATAGATTTGTATGTCAACGAAGGCTATACCTTTGAGACTATTGTTTACATATTGCCAAATGTAAACTTTCTGACCGACAGCAGCGACTAAATAGCCAAGTATCGAATCGACAGCTGTTACAGGACCTTTTTCTTCCCGATCATGAACAATCTTAAAACAAGAAAAATAATTATTTATTTATCTTCTATTGACATCGAATTAATTCTGCTGACTTTTAATTTATGTTTTGTCAATGGTTGATTCACTTCGGGTACGACTTCAATAATATCAAATAGAATCATTCGTCCACGACTGACTACATCTTCGTTGAAACAATTGGCCGTACCAATTGCAATATAAGTTTTCATGAGATTGCCTTGAAATCTCAATGCAATCGTTTTCATACATGTCACATGTTCCCATTCGTTCATAGTTATTCGAGCATTTGGTATAGATTCCCATTTGATAGCTGAATAAAGTTGAACATAAAATTGATCTCGAAGTGGAAGAAGAAAATTTGATTCTTAATATACAAAATATAAGATCATTGAGAATAAATAATCGATGGGTTCTACCTTTTTGATATGTGATCGATTCTCGATCTTCACCCGATGGTTGAACTAATGTATTCGTTGGTTCCGAAGTACTTAATGCTGCTGCATAAAGCTAAAATATTGAAATGTTCATTTTAATCTTGAGTTTGTTTTTTTTCTCGAAATCTGTTTACTTTGCTTTCGACATGATAACAAAGAAAATGTACTAAAACGAAATATTTTCGATTTAACAAACGAACTCATTTCATCTAATTTACCTGTTTGTTTCATAGGAATTCGTTGTAATGGCCAATGCGTATCTAGAACTCGTTTCGATGGCATAACTGATATTCTCAAATCATCTCGTTGATTGAAATACAAAAATCCATTTCGACAATTTTCGTTATTAAATTCCGCAAATGTTTTTATCGGTCCATCGATATTCATCGGAAATGAACGTAGATTACCTTTCGACCTATTTATATTTTCATTATTAAACAAAAAAAAACAATAAATAAACGAACGAACCATATCAACCAATATGGATGTGTACCACAAACGAATATACCTTCGTGATTAGCAATATCACGAAAAGGTCGTAATAACATACGTTGATATTCGTTCATTTCATCGTCGATCAGATCAGTTTGAACAGGCAAAGGCTAGAAGAAAATAATAAATTGATTTGTTTTTGATTATCTACGTACTTCTTGAAAATTAGAATTTTGTTTCAATTGATTTTGTCGTTTAGCTGCATTCTTTTTAGCATTTGACTTTTTCGTTCGAACTAAAGCATTACATGGTATACGATGAAAACGTAATTTTAAACGATCTTCTGGAAGATTTTGATGTGTATACGCTTCGTAGATAATTAAATCTTCATCAATACGTGCCTTTTAAAAATGAGAAATAAACTTTTATAGATAAATATCAAAAGAAATATTTCAACATACAAGAATATAAACTCGATCTTTATTTTCTCCAAGACCAATAACTAAAATTTCATAGACAAATGCCGATGTTGATGTATCAATTTTGCCAAGATAATTTGTCATAAATGGTAATGTATCATGAATATCAACTAAAATCTTGAGTGCATTATTAAATCTTGGTATTTCATATCGAATAATTGGTGCTTCTGTTTTATCTGTCATTAATTCGTGTATTGTCAATGTACCATCACGACTAATTGCAATTAACCAACGTGTTAATGATGTCGAACGTGTTGTTGTTGTTGTTGTTGTTTGTGTTTCTGTTACAGTTGAACTATCCATTGTTTCAACTGTTGGCAAAGGATTATCGAATGTTTTACCACCATATAACCATTCGTCTTCATCATCACCAGTAACGGGAAATTCATTTGATACAAGTGGATTCGGAAGAGATTTTTGTTGATAATTTGTTTGTTGTTTTGGTGAATTCATATTCGATGAAAATTGTTGTTGATATGAATTTGAATTTTGTACCGTTGTACTAAATAAACCGCTCTGATCAAGATAAAGATTAATACATGTATATTGTTTATCATTTAATTGACAATATGAGACCAATTTTGGCTGATCAGTATTTTCATTTGAAAGTATGTAAATAGAAATAACACCATGTGTTGTCAATATAGCTAAATATCGATCGAGACTTGTTGCAAAACGTATTGGATTATTTTCATAAGGTATTATTTGTAATTGTGTACTATGACGTAATAGAACAAGATGTAATCGTGTTACTTGAACAATATATTCATCGGCAAGATTACCACAAAAAATGGTTTCTTCATTAGTAAGAAATCCGCCTTGTTCTAATTCAGTAATATTAACACCTGTTTGCAGTATTAATGTTGATGTTTCTTGACTAATTAATATAAATGCATGTTCACGTTTTTGTTCAAGTGAATTTTTCGTCGTGTAAACTGTCCACATATCAATTGAACCTTGTAATGATTGTGTTGTGATTAATTCAGGTTTAATTGTTTGTTGAAGAATTGAAATCGAACCGGATTTACTCGTGCCTGATGTTGTAATAAAATCTAATGGTGTTGTTTGATATTGTTGAGGAATATATTGTTGAATCATTCGTGTTTCTTCACTATCACCTTCGCCAACAATTCCATAACCACATGGACCAATATTTAATAAATGATCACAATATTCAAATGAATAATTCACACTTGCTTTTCGTGCATCGATTGCACCGAATTCACTTGTAAAAAATGTCACTTCATTGGATTTATTTGGCACAAAAAAGTCCAATTGATTGTTATTATCATTATTATTTTCTGAATTGATGTCATTTTGTTCGGCATTATTATTATTATTATCATCGTTTTCATCTTCATTGTCATTCATTGTTTCAATTGTATCGATCGATGTTGGATCAATAATAACTTTTTCATTTAACCGAAGTAGAACTGAATCACCGAGACGTGATCCAAAAAATATCAAACTATCATCACATTTACATAAACAATTTGCTACAACAGTCGAACCAATACGATCGAATGTAAATTCTTTCATTGTTCGCATTGTATCCGTATGTAATGTTAATAAATAAATATCGCCTGTTTTTAGTGAAATTAAAACTTTATCATTGGCAATAAATGTAGCTATAGCAAGGTCTAAAGCAAATTTCAAATCGTACAATGGTCGAAGTGGATATTTCGTTGAATCACGTGCGAGACTATTTAATGCGACAGCATACGTTGGAATACTTTGATTGAGATAGATAATTGAATTCGTTGCTAGAACAAGAACACCACCGATTGGTTTAGGTACAGATAAACAACTGAGACAATCATATGGAAGTTTATCAACAGGCCAAATAACTGGATTCGATTTTTGTGCAACATTTATCGATAAAGCTACACTACAACATGTATCTTTTTTTAAAGCAACACGACCGACCCATGTTCGACTTGATTCACAAAGTATAAACAATGTTGGCTCATAATAACTATGTAAAAATTGTAAATCAATAATTCGTCCACTTAAAGATAAATCTAATTTTTTCAAATCAACAATATACGATGAAAGAGATGTATTTCTCGGTGTTGTACAATTGGGTGTTAGATTTGTTGCCAGTGATAGACTACTATCGCCAGTTATTATTTCTCGATCTAATTGACTAAAAAATGGTATGATCACTAATTTGCTATTGTAGATAAGCATACAAGCACAACGCATATCGGGATCGACACGAACGATAGGCGTCGAATAATTAAACCATTGTCCTTCTTTAGTTAATTCATCTTCGAAATAATGCATGGAAAGAGTTTTTAAATCTTGAATTGTTGAATCGAATTCAATTAACGATAGTTTTGCATCGAGAAATGAGAGGAAAAGAATATCTTTCGATGAAATTGAACTAAGACGGCAAACAGTTATTGTACAAACATTGCCCCAAAGTATAAATGTATGTAAACATTCGAATTTTTTTGTTGACGAATTTATTCGATAGACATAGAGATGATTCGCACTGGTGATAATTAAATTATTTTCTGTTGGCGATAGAAAACGTGCCCAAACAGCATGTTCAATGCCTGTTGGTGGATGAATGGTTTTATATATTGAAAACATTTGATAAAAATTTATCTAGAAAACAAAAGATCAAAGTCAAACAACTGTTTTTATTGATTTTTTTTCTAAAATAAAAATTTTCGGAATCAAACGAATGTTTAACAATGTTTGTTTATCAAAACTAAATCCTTGAAAAGCCTGAATAGAATCAATAATTCGAAAATTTCGAGATAGATACGGAAGTAAACGAGGATCATCATTGCTATTCGATTCGACTAATAAATAATCAAATTTAACTAGATCATCGATTGTTAAATCTTCTGTTTTATTGTAACTGAAACGACAAAACAAAAAAGAACATCATTCGAACGAATTCAATTCAATTCGTCTACACTTACATCCATTGGTTCGTTTCTAAAAATCTCGAAATACCATTCTCTGCGGAATACACATCGATATGAACATTAGCAAATGTTTGATCTCTTTTTAATGTTTGCAATTTCAATAATGCTTGTGCACCGGGATAGTTATAATGTGATGCAATAAGTGAAACACCTGTTTGAGCAAGATTAATTGACAATAATCCAATAACAAATAATTTCAAAATAATTGCCCATCGTCGTCGACTTTGAAATCTGAATTACGAACGCAAAAAAAAACATGAAATAACTTTTTCCTGTTCGAAAAATATATCTACGAACAGCCAAGAACAAGCTTGTGCTATTGGAATATTCAATATTGGAAATGTATAAATAATAAATCGAAGTTCTTTATGTGGTAGAAGTGAATAGATAAGAATGAAAACTAAATTTGGTAGAACAATTGAATAGAGATTTCGATTTCGAATTAAACCCAATGGTAGAAGAATAAGAGATGCACCAAGTGCACGTGGTAAAACCGAATAAAAATACCACCAAAACGGAAATGTCTATTCAAATACAACAACAGAATCAAATCTTCAACTACAAATCAAATCTTCTACATACACCCCAATGTGAACTTTTATTAAGAATTGTATTAAAATAAAGAACTTCACCTTCTGGCCAAAGCCATCGTTGCCAAAAGTAACTATCAATAAACACGCTCAAACCAATAGCTAGACAACTGGCAATTAGACCATGACTCAATGTTTGCCAAAAAGCCAAACGTTTTCGTATGAAAACTTCTTGTAACAAAATTAAACCTAATAGAACAACTAATTCCGATCGAAAGATTAAAATTGCAAATGCCGATGACCAAACAAGAGATTTCTTTCGACCAGATAGCCAATATGCAAACGTATGTAAAACTAAATAAATGTCAAATTAGAATCTTAATTTTCAATTGAATTAACTAAATTTCACCGATAACAAGTGCAAATATATTTGGTAATGTTCGTGTTGAATAAAATAAAAAATGAAATTGTGTTACAAGCAATGCTAACCACCAACGTCTTGTCGATACATCACAATATCCCTTCAATGATTTATATAGATTAGTCAAGCCCGATACAACGAATATTCCCAAAATTATTCGAACTAAATAAATTGATTTACATTCAACAGAAAAAACAACAACAAGGTATTTACCCAGATATTGTAAATAGATCGAATCAATATATCCAAAAGGCCATGCTAATAAAGCGATCGAAATCGGTCCAAGAAATGTTCGTGGTACAACTAAATAGAATATTCTTCTTTGTTTTAATATTTCAAAATAATTACCTCCAGGAAATTCTAAATGATCATACTAAAAAAAACAAATACATACAAATGATAAATTTCTCTTTCTCACTCTCTCTCTCTCTCTCTCTAGTCAATTTATTCTCACATTTGATAGATTCAATTGATATTTAAGTAAATCATGTATGGCTTGAAGATTAAAACTTTCTTCGACTTTAGTAAATGGACAAATAAATAAATGAATGCATGCAAGTAGAAATAGAATGACAAATGCAAACAACCAATGCATGTCGAATCTGAAAAACTCCATTATTCATTGACTTTGTCGTACGTATGTAATGTGTATATTTGGGCGTATCTTTCTTTTACTGAGAATAGATAAACAGACAGACAAATGAAAGAAAAAAGAGAAAAAAAAATTCTTCAGCTGCTTTTTTTTAGTTTTATTTTACATTAGGTTTTTTTTCGTTTATTTTCCTAATAAATCTTTCGATTCCTGTTCTTCTTTTAATAGATCATCTGAAACATATTTAGCTAATAATTCTTGTTTTTTACGTTCTAATAGAGCACGTTCAATCTAAAATCAAATTCGAATAGATTTTCATTCACTTGACAATGTTCTCTTACATCTTTTTGAGTTGGCACAGGTACATGTGCGATAAACACATGATCTTTTGATGTCACATCATTCGCTGTCGATCGACTTCCAACATAATCATCATTATCAGACTACAATCAAACAAACAAACTTTGAAATGACACTTCTTCTCTCAAGACTAAATCGATTTACATTCATTTCAGATAAATGATAAGCTTCATCTGCAGCTCTTTGATTTGCTTCATTGGCTTTCCATTGTTCGATCTTCTCTCGTACAGCTTCTTTTTCGCATTTCTCTTCAGCTGGAATCAGTAGACCGTCATCATCATCCATGTAACCATAATACTCAGCATCGATATTTTTCATTAATTCACCACGAGGTTTTTTCGTATGTTGAGGAGCTACGAATTATTTCATCATAAGGACGTTCAACAATTTCGTTTTTGATATTCTTTTACCTTCTTGTTCGAATAGTTCACGTACACCGGGTAAATCTTTTGCTGCACCGAAATATCTAAATACGAATCGATTGAGATGATAGAGAATCGATGGCATGTTGTTCGATTTACTTGTAACCACGATTACCAGGCACTTCTTTGCCTTCATTATCGAGCATTTTCGGTGCTGTTTTCTTGAAATCTATGCCACCGAGTTCTTTAACTCGATCTTCCCAATGTGATTTCTCTCTCAGTAGTTTATTGATTTCATCATTCAGATCACGAATTTTATATTCACCAAGACCAGCTAAACAAGAAATTGAATACTTCAAAAGAAATTCATTGATTCTTGACTATTTACCATTTTGTATTTGTGCAACTTTCTTAGCTATTTCTCGTACAACTTGATATCTCCATTTTTCGGCTTTTTTCACATTCGTTTCTTCGGTAGCTAATGTTGGACGACGATCAACACGTAATTTGCCTTGTTCTTTCAATTGTAATTGACGCCAACGAGCTAAGGCTGTCATTGCTTTTTCAGAATTACGAGCCATGTTGTTGAATATCGAATAATTACAATGAATACCAAATTGATATTTCGTAAAGAAATAGGTAAAAAATTATAAGAATAAATTTCATTGTTTCATTGGTGGTTTATTCATTTCACTAATCGTCAATCGAACATACAGATGTCACTAGAAAACTATATTGGTAATAGTAGATTCAAAGACAAAAAAAAATCTGAAAATGATATCTTCATCCTGAGAACAAAATTTGATACCGATCAATTACTTGTTTTTTGATTTTGCATAGATAAGATTTTATTAAAAACGACTTCACTGATTGATTACCTTTGCTGTTGCGATAGAATGTAAGATCATATCTTTTTTTTTTATCAATATTAGCCTATTACATTACTTAAAGCTCATGTATTTGAGAAATCAGTTCACATTTCTTTGCTGTCTTTTTCTGCTGAAGTCATTTGCTCGTATATTTTACTTCGAAATTATATAATATGTATAGAAAAACATTGATTACAACAATTCTTTGTATGATTTTATGTATTCAATTTGGTCAAGGTACTGAACACATCAATAAAAACAAATATTCAAACTAACTTTATCGTCTTCTCTAGGTCTTCAATGTTACGAGCATGAGCTCTGTCTTCTCAACGCTTGCGATACAATCGAAATGCGTAAGGTAACATGTCAATCAAGTGACAGTCGATGTTGGGTAAGAATTTGAAAAGTGAATATAAAAGATTTTCTCATAAATTCATATTCAGAAAGTTCAAACACCCGCAGGTATTAAACGTGGCTGTGGTAAGAAGTCTTTTTTCTGTAAAACATGACGACAATCTTATTCAATTTCAGGTACAAGTAACTGTAAAGTAGCAATAAGCATTAATGTATTCGAAACAGCAAATGTATGTTGTTCGAAAGATCTTTGTAATGCGTCTAATCGAATAACATTTTCAATAATTACAATGTCTATTATTGGTATTTTACATCGATTCTACATACAATAAAACAGACATGAAAGTTTTCTTTTTTCTTTTGATGAAATAAACTAATAAGATGAGAATTTTAATTAAGTTATGTTCTTTTGTTATCGAACAAATTATCTTCGTTGTCTTTTCAAATAATAAAAGAAGAAAAAATACGGGGGTAGAGCCCGTCAAACATCAATATTCATGATCATCAAATTGTCGATTGTCATTGAAAAGCAATGAACTCACAATTTTTTTTCTTTTCTTCATTGACAGTCATCACCACTACGAGGTACCGAATATAAGAGACTCATCTTAGAACATCTCTAAAAAGAACAGGAGCGAATAATAATACTGAACTTGAAGAAGAATAGAAGAAGAAGAAGAAGAAGCAAATAGAACGAAAAAAACGTCATATTCTTTTGTCTCGGAGGGCTTTCGCTTTCTTTTCGTCGTTGTCGTGTCTCTTCTTGCCTAGATATATCTAGATTCAAAATAAAACGAGAGAGAATCTAGTTCTCTGTCGATTAACGTAGTGCACGGACTCGTTGACGTTAGAAGCATTTCCATTTCTTCTTGCAGAATACAAACATGAAATCAATCATTCTTCTCGCATTTCTATTTATTTATTGTATCGCTTTTAGTCAAGGTAAGCTTTTCTCTTCAATTAAACTACGTACTAAAACGAATAATTGCACTTTTTGTTTCAAGCACTCCAATGTTATTCACATGATGCGTGTTCTGTCAATTGTCCACAATTGAATGACACTATTAAAACATGTGACGGTGACAATAACAAATGTTACAAAGGAGCTTATGCTATTGGTGTAACACGAGGTTGTGCAAAAGATCGATGCAGTGTTCAAGTAAGATTTTTTTCTCTCGATTGACTCGAAAATATCTTTGATTTTCTTGTCAATTTCAATAGGTTAATGGCAATTCAATGGTTGCAAGCGTTTGTTGCGATACAGATCTATGCAATTCAGCAATAATATCGAAATTAAATTTCACTACAATAATTCTTTTTGTATCGGCTTGGATTGTAACACGAATATAGACAGGAAATTATAGTCGTTTATTTGTCACTTCGATAATCACGCACTGGTTGTATTTTTTTTTCTTCGTTTAGTTTTAGAATTTTAGTTCAATAAATTTTGTCCGATAATAGAAGAAAAACTACAGCGAATCTTATTTAATTGATCACTGAGATTCTTTCTTTTGCTTTTGTTTATTATCAATACTCGATTGAGAAGAGTGCTAAAAGCAAGGGGCGGAAGAGAACACATCATTATCATCACTCGCTTCGGTTATTATTATTGCTACTATGTTTTTGCTTGAAATAGAATGCAGAATATGATAAAATAATAACATATTCGTGTAAATTTAATCTTCTATGAAGGAAAAATCTTAATCTAATCATGTCTATTGTGTATTTATCAAGAGTAAATTTGTTTTTTTTTCTCTCTATTCGTTTACGTGTTATATAAACGAATGATTAAATTTCAAAAAACTAAATCAAACTTCGTCGTTCTTTTTGTATTCGAACAATAAAGAACAATACTAATAGACTCAAATAAAGAAATAAACGAATAGCAAATATTTACTAGTATTTTCATATATTTTAATCATTAGATACGAAAAAAAGAAACAAATTATTGAATTACAATGCTTAAACAAGCACGAAAACTTTCAACAATAATTAATTATACATTACCTCGACAAGTGCAAGCCGCTGTTATGCGAGCTCCACATCAACCGATTACAATTGAAGAATTTCCAATGCCTGATTTACCCGTCGGTGGAATTCTATTAAAAACAATTATGTCTGAAGTATGTGGCACTGATATCCATATACACCATGGACGTTTAACCAGTGTTCCCTATCCGATTATACCCGGTCATGTTAGTTGTGGAGTTATTGCTGGTATTCGTAGTCAACAACCGATTTATGATATACATCATCGAGAATTTAAAGAAGGCGATATTGTTGCATTTTTAGATGTTGCTGAAACATGTCATTCATGTTATTATTGTTCAGTTGTTAAACAAACAACGAAATGTCCACAACGAAAAGTCTATGGAATAACCTATAGTTGTCAAGACGGACGATTATTAGGCGGTTGGTCACAGTATATACAATTAGTGCCTGGAACAAAACTTTTACGTCTTCCAAATGGTCTAGATCCTGTTAGTTATTGTGGTGGTGGATGTGGATTGAATACAGCTTTGCATACAATCGATCGAGCTGATATTAAATTAGATGATAGTGTTGCCGTGTTAGGCGTTGGACCTGTTGGACAATCGGTTGTAGCTTTTGCTCGGCTATCCGGTGCTGCACGTGTTCTAGCTATCGATACCGAGTCGGATCGATTAGAATTTGCTCGTCAAATGGGTGCAACGCATACATTCAATCTACGAGAACATTCGAAATTAAATGAAAATCAACGAATCGAAATCATTAATCAATTATCAGATAGTGGTTTTGGTTTCGATGTTTCAATTGAATGTGCCGGTCGATCTGAAGCCGTACGTGATGCTCTATTATATACACGTGAAGGTGGTCGTGTAGTTATTTCAGGACAATATACAGATGTTGGATCAATTGAAATAAATCCACATAATTTAATTAATAAAAAACATATACAAATACGAGGTTGTTGGGGCTCAGATTTCAGTCATTTCTATCGTGCTATTGATATGCAATCAAAATACAAAGATGTTTATCCATGGAAACAAATGATAGGCAAAACATATCAATTATCGGAAATAAATCAAGCTATGAAAGCAATTGAAGAACGACATCTTGTCAAAGCAGCTATTGCACCAAATGGAATCGATTGGTTTTGAATTCAAGTTCATTAAAAATCCTATTATATTTGTACAAATGAATTTTATTGTATAAATAAAGAGAGAAAGCATATATGCAAAAAAAAGAACAACTTGTCAGTTATCTTTGAACATTTTATAGAGAAGTCTCTGAGTTTATTTCATTTTTTTTTCTATTTTCAACAAAAAAAGGTTTCCTTATTAAACAATGAATATCTCAGTCATTAGATTCTCTTGTTCTGCTCGATATAGTATATAAATAAACTACTAGCTATACTTTTCTCGTTTTGATGTCATCATTAGCATAATTTCTCTGTCGTTTTCTTTTCCTATTAGGTCATCAGATCAAACTCTTCATATCTGATAAGATTACGATTTCTTGTTGTGATAGATAATGTACGCCAATTAAAGATGTTTATATCATTACCTAATAGACGTCTATTTAAAAGTCTTTTCCTCAATTTTTCTTTTTATTTCTTGAAAAGAACAAAATTGACCAATGAAGCAATCTAATTTAGTTGCACACATCCGCCTTTAGTCTGAGATATTTTTTTTTGTTGAACAATCTCCCGAAATGATGACGAGACTGCTTAGCAATCAGAGTATGTCTTCCGTCTTGACGACATTCTATTTAGGTTGATCAATAGGCTGAGAATACGACATGATTTCCTTTCGTTTTGACGCAATTTTTATGCATATACATAACGAAATGCAAATGTGACAACGACGGAAACTATAGACGAGAAGAAACCGAAGATTATCTCATCAATTCTCATTCTGTTTTTGCTGTTGTGTATGTTTTTCTTTTGTTGTTAATTTAAATAATAACTCATCATCCATAGTATTTAATCTGTAGATCTATTCATTTCATACTCAAGTTATTCTAATAACCTTGTCAATGAAGCCTCATCTATTTCTCTGATTAGTTTTGCACCTGGTTCTATTGAACACTTGTCCATCGTTTTAAATTTCATATCGTTCAACAAATGAATGCTCTGCCTTGAATCGAAAGTAATTTGTAAGTGTGTGTGTGTTTTATCTGGTGTGAAAATTCATCATTGAAAGAGCACTAATAACAGTAAGCAATTAAACTTCTTCTTCTTCTACTCATGCTCCTTTCCTATGCATATATGTACATACATACATACACGTATATGTGTAAATTCGCTTGGGGAAATTATGTTCAATTGTTCGTTCAACAATTAAACATATGAACCTATTTCCTTCTGTCGAGTAATATTCATTGATAAGAATTTGATCGATTAAGAATGAATCAGTAGATGATCTGCGAGAGATATTCTTTGATCTAATCTTTAACTAAAGTTAATATAACAATGAGGGTCAGGCGAGTAAGATGCCATCAATACAATTATCTTCTTTCTCTCTCGCTCTTCTTTTTTTTATTATTATTCTAGTGACCTTTGAAATAATGAAAGAATAAGAATATTGTCCCTGAATCATCCAAGCACTAAAGTAGTCAGTCAGTTAGTCAGTTCATCATTGTAAAGAAAGCAAGCGTATGATGTAATTAGACGAAAGATTTGCTGTTACTTCTTCAATTCTCAGATTACATCATTCATTCATTTATTCATTTTTTTTATTCATACGTATACCTACACACACACACACTATATTCATCCAGCTCGAGATTCAATTTCACTTGAAAAGACAAGAAAGTAAGTCAACGCACAGGTAATCATAAGATGGCACGCACGCGAGAATAAGTAACAACCGGAAGATTCTTCAAGCAAAAGATGAATATAAGGTCAACTTTAGAACGTTTGACGCATTTTCTTTTCTTTTCTTTTCTTTTTTTCGCTCTCTCTCTCGCTTGTTACTGATAAATATACATACACAAGAGAAAATTAATATTATTTCTTTGTCGGCCAGCATCAGTCGAACTCTTTATCTGTTTATGAACTCGTGATAATTGTGTATATGCGAAATGACCAGTCCCGTCGTCATCTGTTCATTTTAAAAATGTATATACACATGCATATACAACTAACCCATTGAGCCTTGAGCCATATAGGTAAGTGAGAATAAAAAAACAATCGATCTATACATACGAATTTAGTTGAAGATAAAAAGATAAATCAAAACATAGCATACTCAATAATGTCAATTACCCTTGAACGCATTTTGTTTTCTTTTTTTCGTATCTCTCGCTCTCACTCTCTCTTTTGTCTTTGTCTAAACATACAATTTTTATATTCAAGTATTTCACTGTCGGATCACATTGCCACGTATCTCGACTTATAAATATACTAATCTTGCGATTGTTTGTCTGGACGAGTGTTTTCTTGCATAAACATGACTAAAAAAACGAGTAGATAGAATGGAAATGTTCATTTCTCTAACACTCTTATCGGTATTAATAACAATTGGAAAGCACGTCCCATCCCACTGAGTTGCGTCTAAGCTACTTAGGAGAAGAAATAAGACTGTATACAGCTAATGATGATGATTTGTTGTTGTGCATTGATTCCGTCTCGACATTCTTCAATATCAATTGCTAGTTAGTTGTTCTTCTTCCTTTTTCCTTTTCTGAATTTGTTCAACACTCTAAGTTATGTCTCGACGGAATCAACATCAACAACTATAACTACTATGTACACATAAATATATATATATATCCATACACCCATTAGACAACAAGACAATTCCCACTTCTTATTTGCTTTCTGTCTTTCTTTCTTTTTCATATTCAAAACAGTGTCTAGTTAGCCGTAAGAAATACGAAGCAAGAAAAAAAATTTCTGTTATAACTAAGAATTGCAACGCAAGCAGGATCATACATCCGGGAGAGTTAATTGCCGTACTCATGTAATTGGATCTCATTGAGCAAACGGCTGTTGTGTATGCACGCGGTGTGTCATCCCTCGGAGGCTCGTTCAGCTCTCGCTGTCGTTTTTTTCTTCTTCTTCTATCCATTCAATTAGACAATGATCTCGGTTGTTGCTTGTTTAACATGCATAATATTAACTGTACCGTGTCTTTCGTTCCTATTCTTTCTCTTTTCTTTTTATTCTTTTGCTAAGTCAAGTGGCAAAGAACATAATCGTATTTCCCTTTTGAGTAATTTACTATGCATACATACGTACGTACATATTCAATATGGCTTCTTGTATCATTCAATGATATCTTCTATTCAATGGAACAGGTATAGATGTGTGACGCAATACTATTCATCATTAACTGTTCAATTTTCTCTTTGTATTGTTTAATATTTAATATTTTTCTCCGTGTCGTTTATTTCGTATTAGTTTTGTTATAAGTTTGATTACGATGATGTAATTGAAAAAGGAGGAGAAAAAGAGATGACGATGAGTAAAATAGCGATATACGATTTATCTGTCATTTTATTCTTGAGCGGTTTGTCGTTTGTTTTATATGCATTTTAAAAATAGAAGGTAAAAACCAATAGATCATTTCATTGTCTTATGTAAATTTTTCAAAATATATCGACATTTATTTGTTCAAGTAAGTTTGTTTCTCTCTTCGTTCACTTAGTTCAGTTATTGATTATAAAAGGTGATAAGACAGTTGACGCTAGAGGATATTTGTATTTATTCTTATTTGATCACCAATATTAAATGCATTGATATACATTTAATGTGATAGATCGATTTAACAAACACCACATGGTCAACTACAACATTTGACTACTTTGTATTCATTCATTCATTCATTTGTTTAATGTATTTTTATTTCTAATTCACTATTTAGTATTACATGAATCTGTCTTTTTTCTTCTCCTCGAACTAATCTAGTTGATGAGATTCTAGTCATCGTCGTCTCTTTTGTCTCATTATTATTGGTACCACACAGTATGTCTTGTCTCTCTCTCTCTCGCTCTTTTTTTTTATACATAAAGGGATGTAATCGTAGCTCACATACTTAGATAGATAGATATTATAGACACTTGAACAGTAGATGAGAGATGATCGTGCCCGATGACTCGTCGAGCACACATCTCTCGAGATGGAATCGACTTTGCCTTGCTTTCGCGTGTTGAAGTCTTTTGTTTGATTGACACGCGTGCCGCACATGACGATAAAAAAAGAGACACGTCCTTATTTTTCTTTGTCTGCAAGAAAGACGAGAGACTGAATACAAAAAAAAAAAAGAAAACTAGATGACAAAGACATTTATTTTCTATGCAGGTGAGATAGAGGCCAGCTGATTAACACACACAAATAAACGTACGTTGTGAGAGAGAGAATGAGTCGCGACATTTCACGGTTAAGCAAAGCATGATGTCTCATTCGTATTTCAATTTTTGAAATAGAACGAATATGTATATGTACGATTTTACATCGTCATGTCATCCGAACACCATTATCATTAAATATTGTGTATATTTCGATGAGAAATTAGCACTTTGTTAAAGGTCTTAGAGTTTGATTTCGTTTGATGTAGATGAACATGCGGGCGCAAGAGGAAATGAAAAGAAAAAAAGGAAGAAGAAAATGAAAGATGAGCGGATATCGAATAAAACGAAAAAGAAAACTCGAGTATGTCTATCCCGCTGCGACAGTATTGTTATTTTAACTGACATACAACATAGAAACAAAACAAAAACACACACACACATTTAGATATATCTATGTCTATTAAACAGTTGACTTCTTGCCAGTATCGATTATTTTAACTCGAACATATTAAGTTCATCGATCTATCTTTATCTTTATATTAATTGTTCATTTGTCCTTGTAGGATATATATACGTGAGCATAACATATACTGACTATGATGTTGCGTGTACGATAATGATTGACGAGCATTGGTGTCGATGAGTGAAGCAGAAAAAAAGAGAAAGAAGAAAAAAGAAACGGGTATAGAATGAATCTTTTATATCACAAAAAAAACGGAGATGCAGAGAAGCAAAGAGTGTGTGTGATGATCCAAAACGGCCTTGTATAAAAGAAAGCAATGTATGCGTATGCATACATTCTATTCAGTTTGGCATACGACTGACTACATAATAGTATTGTTGTCATAAGGCATCTATTCTTTCTTTTTTTCTTCTTCGTCTTTGTTACATTTGTCAATAACAACTCATCAGAATAATAGTTCATGTTTATGGCATAGCTTATCATTTCAACATTTCAACTATCAAATTTCATGTTTGTACACAATTGAACACATTTTCTTTTTCTATAGTTTAATTAAAAACATTCATTCGACTTTAATCAGACACTTTGATGTTCCATTTCTTGTTTCAAACAAGAAACAGAAAAATGCCGCATATATGTATTTTTTTTCTCCTCCTCTTCCACCACCATCACCACTTTTCCTATTATAAAACTAATCATCGAAAAGAGTTGACCTCTTCCCCTCTGATCAAGATATCGTTATCGCTAGAGTAGAAGAGTAACACGAAGCAGAGAGAGAGAGAGTATGTGTGTGTATATATATGTGAAATCGAAAATTTGTGTGTTCCTTGAAGTCGTCATAGATAGATATAGATCGATTATCAAGTTGTTGGCAAAGAAATGAACATGAATGTATATAAAAGAAAAAGAAAAAAGGTTCAGGCAAGCGTGTAAACACAACTGGCATGGCATCTCTGTTTAATATCTTGTTGTTCGACTTAATTATTCACTCATCTCAAATAGCAGACACGTAGTCAATAATCTTTAACGCCGTATGTTACTGACAATGATCGATCATGAACATCCGTATGTATAGTCTGTAATATGATCGATATGTTGAACAGGTAGAGAATGAGATTTCTTTTGAATTAAAGATTACATATGCTTAATCCTGAATTGTTGACTCATTTGGTGATATTAGTATGTATCATACCGATGAGAACAAGAAGAGAAAAAAACGAGAGAAAGAGAAAGAGAATGAATTGTTGTAGTTTTTTTTCCTCCCTCTCTCTCTCTGCCTCTCTCCTTTTCCTTCATATTCTTTCTCTCTTTCACAGTGAAAAAAAACGAAGAAGAAGGGAACGAGAATTGAAGCATTCATATGTACATGCATATTGTACATTCATACATAAGGACGGCACTGTCTGAAGTGAGTTGTTGTTTTAGATGAGATTATTTCTGTGAAATGCAACCATTTGTTGAACAACCACAATTTCTACTCGAACCTAAATCTTCGTTTCTATTCGAAAATCGTCCCGTTAAACTCGAATGTAAAGCTATACGAGCACGACAAATCTTCTTCAATTGTGATAATAAATGGGTGCCCGAACAGGATCATACGAAATCAACTGAAACAAACGTACGTATACAATTATCAATATTTTAAATTTGGAATTTTGTTTTTTGTTTTTCATTGAAAATTTTAGGATAAAGGAGCAATTACAATTATCACATCGATTGATATAACAGCTGAACAAGTCGAAAATCAGCATGATTCTAATGGATATAAATGTTTTTGTCAGGCATGGTCAGCAACAGGTGGAACGCTGAAATCACGAACAGCGACAATTGAAATAGCTTGTAAGTTCAATGGGGGAAATTTATAAATAACTTGACATTTATTTCGTCGCAGTTATTAGAAAAGAAAAACTTATCCTCTAATTAGATCAACAGAGAGAGAGAGAGAGACAGGGAGAGAAAACGAATGATTATACGATTAAATGTCTACTATCAACTCAAATATTATGACATATACACTTTCTTTTCATGCGAAGGTCAATTTATTTATTGTGAATGTTTCTTTTTCTTCTTAGATTTGGATAAAGTGTTCGAATGGGAACCATTACGAACTGATAGTGTTATTAGTAAATCAGCTGAACTACGTTGTCGTCCACCGAGTGGTAATCCATATCCAAAAGTAAGCAAATTCTTATATAACTATCCTCCCCTATATAAATAAACAGATCATCATCATCCAATCGATGTTAATTCAGTTAGTTTTCCTTTATACGTATATACGTATATTGTGGTAATACCATCAGTTCATTATAAAGAACATGTCGTCTAGAATAAAGGATACTTGATCGATTATTCAACACAGAGATATATTATGTTGGAGATATTCGACACCTCGAAGGGCGGTATAGCATGTTAGTTGTATTTCGTTCACTTCGAGTCTCATTTTTGCTTACCTGCTGTTACCACATAATACTCAGACACGAAAAGAAAAATGTACTCTAAGCAATTTGTTGAATATACCGATCATTAGACATGTGTTCAATTCATACTTGAACCAGTTGAATAGAATGAAGTAGAAGAAGAAGAAGAAGAAAAATTGTTTATTTTGCTTTGCTATTCAAGATAACATGGTTAAAAGATGGTCAACCAGTTGAAATCAATCGTAACGGTCGATTTATACTATCAAATGAAAATTCATTGCTTATCGCTCAAATTAAACGAACTGATGCAGGAAATTATACATGTGTAGCATCGAATGTAGCGGGATCATATTCGAGTGAACCAGCTGAACTTGTTGTTCACGGTAGATAAATGAAAAAAAGCGGGAGATCATTGATTTTTGTGCTTCTCCCCGTTTTAGATGATCGAGGTTGGTCGGATTGGCAACCATTTTCTGAATGTAAAGGTATACCCTGTGGTATTGGCCGTCAAAAACGTATTCGAACATGTTTAAATCCACCAACAATTACGAATCGACCTAGTTGCGATGGAGATCAACTACAAGAAAGAGAATGTCAAGTACAATGTCCTAAAGATTCGTCTTCCGATGAAGGACTGTCGGATTGGTCACCGTGGACCGATTGTTCAGGTACTCCATGTCAAATCGGTCGGCAACAACGCATACGAGCTTGTTTAAAATCATCGTTGACTAACGCCGAGAAAGCGATTTGTAATGGTGAACAAATTCAAGAACGTGATTGTCTCGTACCATGTTCAAAGAAGAATTCATCGTCTTCTGTTCGTCCATATTCTCGAGGTAATTTCAAATTGAAAAAACAAACAAACAAATGAAAATCTCTCGTGTTCTTTCTTTTTGTTTGTGATTGCTAGGTACATATTCAAATTGGACAGATTGGTCCGAATGTCGACTTACAGATTGCACATCCATACGTACACGACAATGTTTACAAGAGCCATGTCTCGAAAATTTAGTTGAAAGTCGAATATGCAAAGGAAATCTATGTTCAAGTATGTCGTTTTGATTATCTAATTGAATATGATGTTAACGAGACAGAGAAAGGCGACGTCTAATCTGATTTCCGACATTCTTTAAACGACAATTCCTTTTTGTCTGGACATTAATTATACAAGAAATTAACAGCGAAAGAAATATAAAAAAAAAAACTTTTTTTGTATTTTATTATTTAGATCTTCCTCTTAGTGGTAGCAATAATTCAAGTTTTGTTTCGTCATCTGCTATGAATGTTATCATCTATTCATCGATTGGTGTCGGCGCTCTCATACTTCTTCTATTGACCAGTTTGATTTTCTTAATTTGCTGTCGTCGTCGACAACGTTTATCAACTAAAAAAGGTAATAATTCAAAACGATTATTATCTAATCTTTATCATAGATAAATAGAAGAGAAAAGAGAAAAGAGAAAGTTTTCCGCTTTAATTAAAATCTAGACTAAACATAGTGACATTTGGACACTTAGACAGTACATGTAACTCTTTACTTCTCCTTAGCGCGCAATGGTAACAGCTGAACTTTAACGTAGATATATACAATCATAAAAGTGCAAATGATTTCTTTTGAAAAGAGAAGTCTCTCGTTTTTTTTCTCGTATGCTGCTCAAATAAAACAATGAAATCGAGATCAAACTGGCAGATAGCAATCTGTGCATATGTGTATGTGGACAGAAGAATACCGCAGAGATAATTGTAGTGCGTGTGTATGTACGAATAATTGTGCCGCCGGTCAATTCAGTATTGAGCACTCGATAGATTAACGAACTGAGAAAGAATTGAATGCATGAAAAGAGGAGAAGAATAAGAAAGAGAATGGGTGGAACGCTTATCATCTGCAGCATGTGGATTAATTTGTTCAATACGTTTACAATTGTTGAAAAGAATTTTGATGATTTTTTTTTCTGCTTGTCTATTGTCGACGATTTAATGAGAATAATCAATCGAGGAGAAAGAGTAATCAATGTCTATCGACTAGAACTAATCAAAAATCAACTGATTCTCATTGTTTTATTTTTATTTTTCTCTTAAAAACAAAAAAGGTTTATCAAATTGTATGACATCACAAGCAACAAGCAGTAACGGCAGTAGTCATCTGGGTGTATCACCTAGTGATAAAAATGAATATCCATTTTATTATTCAATTCAACAAGATACAACATCAACACGTTCATGTAATTCACAGAATAATTCATTTTCATTAACGAATTTCGATTCGACAACATTCGAAAAAGAAAAATTACTTCTTCTCAATGATTCACCATTGAATAAACAAATTTATTCAATGAAATATCATCCAAATACATTGAGTACAACAAGTTACATGTCAAATCATTTAAAATATCCATCATTAACAAGTCAAATATTGTCAAATGAAAATCATTTAAATTTAATCTATGAAAATATTCTTCAAACATTACCAGCACATACTGATCTACGATATTTTGCTGTGTCAATTTTAAATAATAAAGGTTGCCGAGTTGAAATACCGAATACAGGCGTTTCATTGATTATACCTGAAGATGCTGTTCTACTCGATGAAGATCATTTAATTTACATTGCTTTAATTAATATTGAAAATCAAATGCCAATATTAAATTCTCAACAGACACGTCTATCGCCAACAATTCTTATCGGTCCATCGAATATAACTCTTCTTAAACCAGCTGTTCTCTGTTTCGAACATACGGCTAATTTTGAATTGTCAACATGGAAATTAAATCTTATGTTTAGCGAAGATATTTGTCAATGGAAAACAATTTTAACCTATGGTCAAGAGAATATTTCAACGCCCGTTTATCTTCAATTCAATCGACAACAGCAAGCCTATCTTCTATTCGAAAGTCTTGGCGCATATGCACTCATTGGTGAATCGATTGCATTTCAACATGCATCGAAATATATTCAAATGGTTGCATTTTTCAATCGTACAAGTGAAATCAATTCCAATGAAATTCTTTCAACGTTACGTTTACGTTTTCTTGACGCCACATCCGAAGCATTAGAACGTTGTTTAACCGAAGAATTTTCTCTTCAAAATTATCTTTGCGATCAACCGAAACAATTTCTTATACATGATTATGAAGATCAAATATGTATTAATGTCGATTTAGAATTATCATCGACATCACGTATTAATATTGGTTATAAAGAAATACCTTTACAAACATTTTGGTCAACGAAAATCGATCGATCTTGTTTTATTTTTCTTATACCTAATCTCAATATTGATAATACACAATTGAATCTCTCGTTTCATGAACATTTAGCCATGCATATTGATGTTTACCAACCAACGATGTTAGATAGTGCGTTACATACGCGTTTATGTGTAAATACTCTTCATGTAAGAAAGAAATGAGTTTTTTTCTTGTTCATGAAAAACAAAACAACAAAATTCGTTTGTAAATTTTAGTTAGTGCAAAACTCAGGTTTCAATACAGCATCGTTACGACATCGTCAGACAACAAAATCACCAAAAGAACAGACAAAGTACGCTATCCTAATCTTTTCATTTTGATTCATTGTCAAGTTCAATTCATTTTTTAGAATTCCATCATCAATTCGTCATAAATTATGTCAAGCACTTGATCCTCCGAATTCACTTGGTAATGATTGGCGAATGTTTGCCAGTAATCTACTTGGAATCAAGTAAAATTATTTCGAATCTTTGTTTTTGATTGTAAAATTTTATCGAATGTTTAGTTATCTACAATATTTCGCTACTAAATCCAGTCCAACCGAACATTTACTAACACTCTGGGAATCTCGACAAGAATCACTTGTTCAAATGATAAATATTCTCAATCAAATCGGCCGTAGCGATGCTGCATCCATCCTTCTTCAATATTAACAAACTCGAAGTATTTTTTAGTCTTGACAAACATTTGTCTCTCTTCGTCTTCTTCTTTTCGTATTTTTCTACGCAGAAACTATTCATTCAACAATAAAATAAAAACTGTTCATGTCTTGTTTTTTATTATTATTATTATGATTATGATTAATTCTCTTCTTATTGTTGCTTTCAGTAATATAATTAATAAAAAACCAAACGACAAACAAAACAAAAGCTGCGTACTCTCATCTACGGACAAAAAAAACTACAAAAAAAAACACTATTGTTAGTACGAAAAGCAAAAGTCTTATGAATCTAATCTAAAATTAGTTGGACTGCTTGCAACAGTCGAGTTTTCTAGTTCATGCAGACGATTCTTCAGATTGGAAAGATTGGTTTTATATTTCGAGTTGCATTTATCAAATTCTTGAACATGTTGAGAAAATATATTCTGAATTTGTTCACGTAATAATGATGTTTCATTTGTATCAATCGTTGGCGATATACGTTGATCGGCTATTGTTGTATCACTAAGAAATCTAAATCAAACGAAGAAATATTTCATTTTCAATCGATGTATTCTCTCTCGCGTACCCTGAATCATCTGATGCTTTCGTTGATTTTCGTTTCATTTCATGATCTAAATCTTTAATTTGCTTTCGAAAGAACATTTCTTGTTCGTGCAATTTCAATTCAAGTTCTTTCAATGTTTCGTGATATTGAGGACGTAACATTGCTTTACGATTTTCATAGATTTGTAGCCAATGACGTAATTTATCAAGTTCAATTTGCATAGAATTACGAATACTATCAGCATTGGAATCTTGATTTTGAACTTTGTATTGCATTTGTAAAAGTTCATCTTTTGTACTAGAATAATAATAATAAAATTTGCAATCGAAAACAAGTCGTTTTTCGTTACGTGATTAATTGCATATTTAATGAACGAAGTTCTTGTTCTTTTTCATCGAGTGCTTTGGTTAAACGTTGGATTTTCGTTTCATAGTAGATCGTATTTTCTTGTCTAGAAATACAGACGAATATCGATTTTTTTTGAGAGATGAGAAAATGAATTTTAATAATTTACTGATGTCGTTGATCATGAGTAGGAAAATCGGACAATGTGTTTTGATTATAATTCGGTTGAACATTCTAAGAAAAAAAAACGATATCGAATCATGTGAATATAAAATTTTGATTCTGTTTACTTTCATGATATTTTTTGCATAGGCAACCATTGTATTTAATTCATTTAAAGTTCGATTACGTTCGTCGATATCTTGATTGATTCGATCGAGATCTTGTTCATTTCGTCGAATACGTTGTTTGAGTTCTTCATTTCGGTGTTCGTATTCATTGGGTGAACGTTCGAATTCTAAACGTTTTTTCTCGATTTTTTCTTTCATTTCTGTAACTTCTTCAAGACAACGTGATTTATCGGTCTTTAATTTCTTAATTTCATCTTCTAAATTCTTGCAAACACTTAATTTTTCATCGATCTGTTTGACTAATTCCGGTAGATTGCTTTCTTTTTCTTTACATTCGTTATGTAGAGTTTCGCATTTCTTAGCTAATAAATCACAAGTTTCGTCGAGTGTTTCTTTATCATCGAGAAACGTTTTGATTTGTTCACGTAAACGTGTCGATTCAGTTTTCATTTCACTTAAAACTTGTCGATCAGCTTCGATCGTATGTTTCAATTGTTCATATTCACTTAACATATCTTTATATTGTTTTTTCAAACGTTGTTGTTCATTAGTAAGTTGTTCGAGTTCTTGTTGCGAATGTTTTTCTTGTAATTGACGTCGTTCAATTTGACGTTCGAGTTCAGTTAATTTATCTGATTTATGATCTTTTACACGTTCTAATTCTTCTAAAACGGTCTTATCCTTTTAATAGAGAAAAGTAAATGAATCAATAGTAAAATATTTCGATTTGAATTTAACAAAAAAAAACTGACTTGCATAAGTTCTTGAGCATTCTTTCTCAATTGTTCATTGTACATGTCTAATTCTGTTTTAACATTAACAAGAATTGTTTCTTTTTCTTTGATTTCATTGTTTAATAGATGAGATTTTTGTTTTTGTTGTTGAAGAGTAAGATGATATCGTGAAAGGATACGATTATTTTCTGAAATAATATGTGAAACTTGTCGTTGAAGTTCATCGAGAGGTAGATTCGATGATGTTGAATTGAGTTGAATAGGTGCTGGTGGTAAGAGATTCAAACGAAATTCACCATCAATTGTATTGGTTGCGGATGTTAGATCTTGAAAACATTTTATTGATGAATTGAGAAGATTATTGAAGGAATTCAATGACGAACGAACTTGTTCATCGAGAACAATCGTTAATGCACGTTTTTCATCGACAATCTATAGAAATGAAGGGAAATTTTCAAAAAACAAAAAAGAAAGAAAATAATCGAACGAACTTTATCTAATTTCGTTTTTTCTTTTTCCATTAATTGAAGATGTGTATGAGTTTTCTTGTAATTTTCTTCGGCTTGTTGTGTATCGCCTGTTAATTTATACAATTTCTTCGATAATGTGTCGATTTTTTGTTCGAGAGCTTTCGTTTCACGTTTAGTTAATGTATGTCGTTGACGAGCAGTTTTCAAATCGTGAACAACATTGTGAGACAACGATGACATTTCTCTTAATTGTTCTTGTGCAAGAATAATTTCACGTTGTTTACGTACGAGTTGTTGTTCTAACAAGAAGATATCATCATGCAGATTATCGGCTTCAATCGATTCAGTAATTGATCGGGAACGTTTTCGCCCATTGGCAAGGTCCAATGCATCGATTTTAATCGATTTTTTTACTAGATTTTTTTCTAATTTACGATTATCATGTTTCATTTTTGCTAATTGTCGTTCTAAATCAGCGATAATCTCTTCTAATTCAGCATGTCGAGGTACTGTACATAACCAATGATCATCGCTTGATATTGGAATTAATTTTCCTGGCGCAATACGTGATGGTCCATCGACATAATGATAAATATTTGGACTTAAATGTTCGTGAACATTTCGTTGAATACGTTGAATTTGTTGAGATAAATCGAGAAGATTTGTTGGATTCGTTTGACCACTATTTAATATATCCTGATGAATTGTTTTAATACGTTGAATTTCTAAATACTCGAAAATAAAATAACTTTTAGGAAATTTTGAATTTTACCTTTTGTCTGTTGTTCTAAAGTATCCTTGAGTAAATGTAATTGATTATCATGTGGTGTTTCGTCTTCTCGACGTTGAAGTTTTAATTTCAGATAATCGATTTCATCAGTTGTTCGATCGATTTCCCGTCGGATCGTCTCCGCATCTGTCATTGTATCTTTTTCAACTTGAGGAAATTGTGCACTACGAAGTTTGACCGATATCGGCGAGACATTTTCCGGTTGTAGAACAGTATTTTGTCGAAAAACAACCGGTCCTTGTAAACGAACTTCATTCGAATGATCACGTGGTCGATTCGAAGATAAACTATCCGGTGGAATATTGACACAAGCAAAATATTGTGAATCTGTATGTGTAAATGAATGTGTCGGCGAAAGATTCGTATATGTCGGATGATTTTCCGGTGCAACAGTTACTGAATGTGGACCGAGTATGTAACCTTCAGGCGTTGGATACAAAGTCACATTACCGACTTTCGATTGATCGTAATAACGAGGTTGTTGTTCTTGATCGATGCTTCGTGTAACAATACCAACTGTATATTCTCGATTGAATTGATTGGGATCGATAGGATATTTATTGAGATCGAATTGTTGTGATGAAAGTAACGGTTGTAGTTTACCATTGTCGAGTTTATTTTCACGACCGGTTTGTTGACTTGAATAACCTGAGTCATTAACGGGCAAACGTGTTAGATCAGTGAGACCTGACATATAAGCTTGACCGGCTTTGACATAACCGTTTAAACGATAGATTAAATCGGAATCTTCATCATCTAATCAACAAAATAATTGAAAAAAAAAATGAACAATTGAAAAACAGAATCAATATCAAATAATCATTTGTTTTTTTTAGCATAGAGAATAAAGATAAAGTATGAGCAAAGCAGTCTTTAGCAAGATAGATTTCTTTTTGTCTCGTTCCCCAAAAAGTGAATAATAAATAAATAATAAGACCTACTTTATATTTAGTTTCTTATCAATAAAAAAAATCTAATTCGAATACTACGAATCAATCAATTGACTGATTGAATTGCTTTTCATTTACCTCGTTTCACTGTTGTTGGATCAAGTCGAATAATTGTCGATTGTGTTTTATCGATTGATGATGTAACACTTGTTGCAAATTTCGAGTTATTTTGACGTTTCGATGTCGGTGGTAAACGTGATCGATAGGAGGGTGAAGGCGATTGTAATTTACTAATTGAATTATTCATATCTAAATCATCGTCATTCAATTGTTCTTCAAGTAGTCGTCGTCGAAGTGTTTTCGATCGTGTTGGACTTGCATATCGTCCATTGGCAAATGATCGATCACGTGGTGTCGATGCCAATAATGGATCATCTTTATGATAAACTGTTGTTTCGCCATCGAAATGTGTTTGTTCATCATCATCATCGTCGTCATTCTTACGATCGAATTTCGTCAATGATCGACTTCGACGTGGTGAAATCTTTTTATAAATATCTCTCAATGCAACATCAGTTCTTTCATCGTCTGTTTTACGTCGTCTTTCTGAACTTAATTCACGTTTTAATTGTTCGATCATTGTTTCAGATTTCGCAATTATATCTCGTGTAAAACGTTTTTCATCTTCTAAATGTCTTAAAATACGTTGTTTCTCGCGTTCAGCCATATCTTGTACGTGTTCGATTTGTTCCTGAGCTTGTTTTTGTTCGCGTTCGATCGTTACTTTTAATTCGTCGATTTGATTTTGTGTTTCACGTTCACTTAATTCTTTGGCACGTAATTGTTCAACATTAGCTGCTAATGCAAATTCAAGTAATTGAATACGTGAAGATGAAGAAGATTCACTGTATGGATCATGAACGGGTGTGCCTATAGGGAACGAGAAATAAATAAAAAAGAAAACGAACAAATCACACTTTGAATTGCTTCAACTTGTTCCTTTTTTTTCGATTAGATTTCGATCGATATATGATTACGCAAAGAGCCTTGATTTTACAAAAGGAGAAAGAGAAACTGAATTGAACTTTCTTTTTTTTGTGATATTCTAATGAAAACGAATAATCATTAAATGATGAGATAAGAAGAGATTTGAAATATGAAACATCGACTTGTTATTATTCGTTGTAAAAGAAAAAAGAGAGAGAGTAACTATTCTCGTTGTTTGTATTCGTTCTCAGCTTATATGAATTCGAAATGAATGACAGGCAATAGTCGTCAACTAGACATTGAAGTAACAAAAATCAATTAACGAAAAAATATTTTCAAAGTAAATACGAGAAGAAGAAGAAAAAAATTGAATCGAAACAAAAGAAGTTACTCTTGTTGCTTTTCTTTTTATTAGATTTCGCGTTTTTGTTTCTCTTTCTCTCCTTTGACTACCTGATGGTGAAATTGCTTGTGTAAGTGCTTGCTCAAATGATGTTGAATTTGGATTTGCGGCCAACTGTTTTGCTTGTTTGAGTTTATTAATATGTTGTCGAACAACTTCATCGAGTTTTAATTCGATAGTTACTTGTTCAAGATCACGATTCACTCCAGCACCTTGATCACAACGAAGATTACTCAATGATAATTTTAATTCCTGAATATCACTGATTTTATTCATCATTTCACTTTGAATTTCATTCAAATCTTCAGTTAGATGCTAAAGACAAACAAAAAATCTTCAATTTGTATGAAACTAATCTACATACTTCAATCACAGCATGAGATTCACGTTTGTCAGTTGACGTTTGTAAACATTCTTCGATTATACTTTGTTTAGCTTGTAGAAAAGTTAATTCACTAACATGAAAAGCAAGTTTTAATAGTTTTTCATTATGTATTTGTTCATTTTCGGCCGAATGAAATTTTCCTTGAGGAGCTCGACCTAAAATTCGTTCGATTTCATTCTTGTTAAACTCAATCGGACTCTTTCTCGGTCGTTGATATCCGTCTGTCAATGTCGATTCTGTTACTGTTGTTGCTTCATCATCATCATCATCATTACCATTTCGACGATTGGCAATCACTGTTCGATTATGTTTTGAAAAATCTAAAATTGAATAGAACAATAAAAACAGACATGATCTTTTTTTCTTCACAAACCAAGTCGATCGAATTTCAAATCGATTTTATAGAAAGCTAATTCTTGTTCCAATTGGCATTGTTTTTCACATGCTTGATGAAGTAAAGTTGTTTTACGTTGTAATTGTTCTTCACTAACGGCCAATCGTTCTCGTAAATCCTTAGAAAAAAAGAAAAGAAACACAGCCGATTACATAATCGGCATTGTCGTGTCAAGATAGGTTTTACTTTAATTTCTTTTGCTTGATTTAAACTCTTTGTTTCAACTGTTTGAAGTTTATCACTTGTTTTTTCAAGTTTCTGTTCGCTTGTCACCGCTTGATTATTCAAACGTCGACATTCATTATCACGACGTTCAATTTCATGTAGCAGATTTTGAACTTCTTGTTGAATAAATGTATCTTTGGCTTGTTTTCGTTCATCTTCACTTATTTCAACTCCATCAAGTCGTTGCAAACTTGGCACATAAGAAATAACTAATAAACGATAATTTTCATTGTATTCAATTGGATTTCCCTGAAGATAAAGTTCACGAAGTTCATAGAGAGTACGTAGACGTGTTATTTGATCAAACGATGATATTTGATTGTTGGCTAGATTGAGAATTTTTAAGGATATTAATTTCTTGCCAAACCAAATTGGTATCGTATGAATTTGATTTTGTTGAAGATTAAGTGATTCTAATTGTGCACATTCTTCGAGGTTAGTTATTGTTGAAATGAAATTATGTGCGAGAGAAAGAAGTTTTAATTTTTTTAATGTTTTTAAACCGTCGATTTTTTCAATGAGATTATTTGATAGATCGAGATTTTCTAAATTGGTCAATGTCTGTAGATTTTCAATGTAGCGAATTTTTTTATCACGTAAATTATTTAAATTCAATGTTTGAATACGATTCAAATGATTTTGTTTACTAATTTTTTTCAAAAATCCATCATTTATATATCGAATGCCATGTTTCAATCGTTCGGCACTTGTTGACGTCGATGTAAACGCTCGAATCGTTGAATTTGTTCGACCGTCAATACTTTTCGAACGTGATGTCGGATGTATTTCATCGGTTTTGTCTTCATCGAGATCAGCTGAATGTACAGTCGATGTTGTCGGTAAAGCCGAATCATGTGACATTGATGATGCCGAAACTGTTCTTGAATGACCACCATCAGGGCTTCTATGATTGTTCGGGTCGATTTCCATCTATATCAAGGCAAAAATGAATTTTAATTTACAAGTTTGAAGAGAAGAAAAAGAAATGTCAGCAAGCATTTGCTTTGCTTCGCCTCTTGAAAAGAAATCTATCATCAGTCTCGAGGAAATAAAATACATTTTCATGATAAACTGGAAATAATAATAATAACAGAAAAAAAAAAGAAAGAAGATTAAATTGTACGATAATCTTCTTAGAAGTAAATGAGATGTTCGTGTGTGCACTTTTTCCGTCTGGCCTTTGCTCAAGTGTACGTATTCATTCAAGAATTTGTTACCATGGTTATATCCTTTTTACGCACAGATCTATGAGATGTTGTTAACGTTTGTTCTTTTTTTTTACTTTACTATCAACGAATATACATTCAACATGTTTGCTTCAGGCGAATGTACGAAAAAATATTTCCTGACATCTATATGTTTCCTTAGTAACGCATGATGTCGAAATGAGCAAGCTACTCTCGTTCAATAATTAATGGAGAAAATAAAAAAACCTATTCGTTTGAAAATCTTAATCTATCCACTTTTAGCGTGGTCTTTCTTCATTGTACTAACCTTGTTCTATTTAATATTTATGTAAGATTTTTCTCTTTCGAACAAAAAAAAACGAATACGTTTTCTATCATCAAGATGTCCATGGTATTACAATAATATATGTAAACTACTACCAATTCTGCTTCAATTCTTTTGCTTGCTGGATCATTTATTATTTTATTCGTTAGATTTTAGTGTAAAGACCAAAAAAAAAATCAATTTAAAATATAAAAACTAATAAAACCGGCATGATAAGAATCAAAAGTTTGCTTATCGATGCGACACGTTCGCTAAAATCATTGTATGGTATACGGTCCCAATTGATACCGAAACTTGCTGGATCACTTGCATTAATTTTCGATCGAACTAATATTGCATTCAATTGTTCACTATCGTCTTTTTCTGCATTCGATTTTTCAGCATCATCGACAATTTCATTAACAATATAGATTCGAGATGCTTTCGGATGTTTTTGTGTAGTTGGTTTGGGTGCAGGAGCGGGTGTTGTATCCGGATGACGAGTTGTTGTTTTTTGATACCATTGACTCCAAAAAGACCATGAAACTAAGCGAACAAAAAAAAATGTATTTAAAAAAAAGATCGATGGCAATGAAATCTATTTACGTGGAATATTATTACATAAATTTGCATGACAACATGTTTCAATTCGAATGTCACTTTCAAGTGAAACTCCACTTGGTGTACAATATCGACTTGCACATGTTCGAACTGGTCGTTGATCGACAAAACCAGCCTGTAAACATTTTAAAAAAGGAAATATGTAACCAAATAACAAAAGATTAATTTACCCAACATAATTGTGTATGTTTGTTGCACATGATTATATCTTCATTATCACTAACAACTTGTTCACAATTTTGACCTTTACATGAATGACAAAAGATCTTGTTTGTACTATTTAAACTAAAGATTAAAACGGATTCGATTTGATAGATAATACACATAAAAATAATAAATAATGAAGTCAATTGATAATACATTCTGAGAAGAATAGTGACGTGTAAAAAATAACTTTCAGGATCGTGTCTTTCTCGTCTAGAATCGATGTGAAAACGAATAGTAAAAAAAAAGATACAACATGTTATGTTTACTGAATAAACGAATGTGGTAAGAACGTAGGCAAATATTAGTAAGAAAAATCAACCAACCATGAAACAGAATATGATATATTAATTGCACATCGTTTGTCTCCTGTGAGTACAGAATCAAGGTGAAACCATTTCAATTTAGTAAGTATATTTATTTGATTAATGACAAGCCAATATATGTACTGCGAATGGTTTTGTGTAAACTATCTCTTAGCCAATAAATATTCCCAATATTATTGTACACAGCCTACACAATTATCAAGTTTCGAAAGAAACAAACAAAAGCAACAATAAATAATCCTCCTTCAAAATATTTCGTGAGAATATGTTATACTAGGCGTACATGCCGTTGAATGTTTTGCTTTTATTCTATGAATAGTTTAATGAGTCACATTTTCTTAATCTTATCTTTAATTGAATGTATCAAAATAAATTATGATCAAGTTCGTATTCTTCTTCTAATTTAAACATTTGAGGTTATTTGTTTGAATGATATATATTGAAACAAAAAAAAAAGAAAATTCTTTCGTTGATTCTCATAAACCAAATCTAATCTAAGCTTTTTTTTCTTTTTTTTTCTCGTTTTATCAGTAACGTTGATGAAACAAAACTAACAATCATTTTTAGTTATAGATCTGCATGAAATTCTATATAAAAAAAGAACAGAACAGTAGATAGACAGACAGATAGGCACACAAGACACGAAAATGTCAATCAATCAACATCCTATTTGTATACACGAATGAATAAAAAAAACAAACGAAAGCAATGACACTCAAATAAACAAACAAACAAAAAGAAGAAAGAAAAAACGAAATGTGTTGAGAAAAAAAAGAACTGTGTAAATGTGTATGTGTGATTTAAAATTGAGTGCACTAGTAAATGATTGATATTATGGTCGCCAAAGGCCTGATTGACGAACAGCTTGTTGAAGAAGTGCTTGTGCACGACTTATCTGCTCGGGTGTACCTTCAATTGTAATAATACGATCACCACCACCTGTGCCAGTTGGAATCGATTGATCATCAATGATGATATTCGCATTTGTCATTTGACGAATTTGCTGTATTTTGGCGCCACGAGGACCGATTATTGCTCCAACGAGCTCATTCGGTAGAGTAACCTGAAGAAGAACACAAGATTCACATTTGTATTTTTATTTATTCTATATGTAAAAGTCAATAGACATACGCGTGTCGATGTCAATAGTGGAGGATTGGGATAACGAGCACCTAGAGCGGCTGGTCCAGCATACGGGACATCAACGAGAGGAGGTAACGGTTGAATGGGATAGATACCACCACGTGGTGGTCCACCTGGTGGAAATACTCCTCGTGGATTATATCCAAAGCGATTGTCAAAACCACCTGGAGATTGAAAACCACCTAAACAATAGTTTATTTTTTGTACAAAAATAAAAAACAGAAAACTAAATGTCTACAAACCGTATTCATTCGCAGTATAAATATCGAAATTATGTGGATCATATTGAATCAATAATGGTGAACCTCGTGGTTGTTGAGTTGATGAGCTCATCAAGGAATAGATGTGCTTTAAAAAGAAATTTCAATCTTGAGTTTTTTTTATCTTCGAAAACAATCGTACTTTCACACATTCGATTATATCATCGACTTTTCCACGTAATGATATAATTCGTTCATGGCTCATTGGACAACATTGCGAGAAAACTTTAATGTCAAGATTATATGTCTGCCGTAGTTCTTTGACATGTTGTCCAGCTTTACCAATGATTGCTCCACAATAGATTTGATGAACAAGCAAACGAACTTCTGATGGAACAGCAGTGCCTGTTTGATTATCGTTGGATGATGAATTTTCTTCACTAGAATTTGTTGTTCCACCTGTATTATTATTATTCATATTACGTCGACGATTAAATGATGAAAGACGTGAACTATCAGTTAAAATGGGAATTATTTGTTGTAGAGCATCGAAACATTGATCATGTTCACCATTAATTATTAAAATACGTTCGGGTGATTGACAATCAGGCACTTGAATTATTGTTCGAGGATGATCAGCACGAAGTTTTTGTATAGCTGAACCACCTCGACCTAAGTACAACAACAGAAAACGAACAATCATATCTTTCTTGCAATATTCTATCATACCGATAACGGCACCAGCATCTTTCGATGTCATCAAAATTCGTATTTCAATTCCATTTGATGATGAATGTGAATTACTATTATTGCTATTTATTCGTCGATTACCAGTGCTTATATTGATACTATTATTGTTATTATTATTATTATTATTATTTGTATTTGATGTTTGACCATAATCATCATCGGTCGATGTCATTTTGTTTTGTATATCGTTGTTGTTTCTCGTTAAATTTCGGGGATTATTGGATCGGGAATAGGCACGAAGACCTGATTAGTAAAAAAGGACAAACACGTTCAAAGAAAATCTTCAATCGAAAAAAAAATCGAAGGTAAAATCACTCAACGGGAAAGGTTTTTTTGTTCTACAGGTAAAATATTTAAAAAAAAGAAAAAAAGAAAATAACTGAATGAATATTTGTAGTTCAAATAAACATGTTCTCTCTTGTTGTAACACGGCAATGCAGTTTCTATGCTTATGATGGTGAACTATGTAGCCAGTAGAAGAACTCTGAGACAGATGACGCTTTGTCAAATATATTTCGATGAGTTGATTTTCGAAGAGATTTTTTTCTTGTTTCAATTTTAGAAATTTCAAATTTAAAAATGAGAAAAAACTGCATCGAACGACATTGATATCTCGTGATATTGTCATAGTAACCATACGAAAAATGTTGTGGTTGTATTTTAATTTTTAAGAAAAGCATTCGGAATCGATTGAGCAAACCGTAAACATGGAGGAAGATCTGCCAGCAGCTGTCGATATTGTTATGAAATATTCGACCTATGAAGAATTTCTTGATTCACAAGTGACACGTTTAGATTTGAGTTATCTTGAAGTATGAGAAAAGATTTTGATTTGAGATGAAAATTGAATTGATATAAATTTTGCTAGGACGAAGAATTAGCTCGTCAATTAGTCGAACTTGGATATCGTGGCAGCGGTGAAGCAATAAAACGCGAAGAATTCTATGCTCGAAAAGCAGCTGCTGAACAATTACTTCTCTCAAGACGTATTCAAGCACCGTTTGTTATTCTTGTTGTTTTTTTGAAATCGATCATCGAATAATTCTTCTTCTTTGTCTCTTTGAAATAGAAAATTAGCTAGTGCGAATAAAGATATCACTGAAGCCTTATTACGTGAACTTGCTAATACAGAAGAAGCCAATCGAACTGGAAAGATGACTGTAAATATTCTCGCGAGAATTTTAATTTTTCATCATTCGACGATTGTTTAGACAATTATTTTTATTCGTGATCGAAATTCTCGACAACAAGAAATATCCGGTTATATCGATTATGCACATCGATTAAAAACCGAAGATTTCGAAGTCTATTTTGCTGGCAAGAAAAAACTCCTGCCCAAACCAACTGATCTCAGGTAAAGGAAATAGATTTTCTTCGATTCAAACAGATTTTCATCTCTCGTCTATGTTCAAGTTATTACAATTGGGAAAATCAAACATGTTGTTCAAATAATACTCCGAATTTTCATTTGATTACGAATAATCTCGATGGTTTATTATTCAAAAGTAAACGTGATCGAAAAATTATCGTTGTCGATCCGAAAGCTACATCACACGGTGATAATACGACACGTATAGACATTCAATCGGATAAATATATTCAAGTCGCTGTCTATCGTCATTCAACTCGTCGAAAAACATAAAGAAAACGAATATTCAAAATTCTTTTATCAAATAATCTTTTCTTTTTTTTTAAACTGTAAAATAAAAAACAAATTGTTTTCATAAGTTTCAAATAAATAAAATGAAAACAAAACAAAACAAAACGAGAGTAAAAACGTCTAGACTTTCCATGGTGAAAAATCGAAGAATGGACATTGTTTGCAAGATGTCCATGGATTACTAAAACAAACGAAAATGTTCAATCGAAAGACAACAATAAAAATAGACGAACGTTTTATTATCAGGTGGTCGAAACGGATTCTCTGGTATTTGTTCAATATCTGTTGAATGACAAACAAAACACTTCAATGGATAATTTTGAATCGAAACCAATTGTTCTAAACGAGAAAATTATGAATCAAATAGAACAAGATAGTTCATTTTTGTTTTACCGGGAGTAAATTGATCTTGATGTGTATAGAAAAATCGATCGCCATATTTCAAATGTCGAAATTGAACACCGATTATACAAGCTGAAACAGATCCAACAGCTGCATCAGGCAAATGTTTTTCATGATTAACACCAATGAATAGATCGATATCATCCGGATGTCTGCACAAAGTATAAAAGTTTTTTTTTTACATGTTGTTTTTTTTTTCGTTTTACCTGTAAAGTGAACGCATTTTTTCTATCGATTCAATTGTCATCGTGTCCGAAAGTTGATCGAAATTATTTACACGTGGAAATCCACAGAATTCTCTGTAACTATTATAATCTGCAATGCCATGTTCACGTCCTCGACAGATATTCATTGAGACAACATCATTACGTCGAATTTGTCCTTGTGGAGTTGTCGTTTCGAATAAACGATGATGAATCTGTTGAGCATAACTTCCATCACCAGCAAAACTGTAATCAAGCATTGCACCACATATAAATGAATCTAAACCATTGGTTTTATTACTAAGAAAAGAGAAAAAAAAAACAAAATGAGAGATACGTAATTATGTTCTCAATAGTTTACTCATAAGCAAATCGACCACGAGAAGCTATATCGTTAAACCAAAGTTGATCGATCAATGAACCGTTCGATCCACATCGACTAACTAAATCACGAACGAATGTATGCAGACGTAAAACAGCACCGGTTATTTCATTGAAAATAACACCTGGCATCTATTCAAACAGAAGAGAAGAAAAACGGTTTTTGTTGTCATTCGAAGAAAAGTGTTTCGACTAGCTTGAGGATTATATTGACTGTTGGATTGTTCGCGTTCGTCTTTCATAAATCTATCGATTACTTGTTGACCGATAAGTATCGGCAACCATTGAGTATATGTATAGTGCTGATGAAGAGCTGCAGTAATTCTTCGTGTTTCTTCGTATAAAATATTATCATTCGATTGCCAATCAGGTCGAGTTTTAGCTAGAACATGTGCGAATAGATTGTGCATACGTAACCATTGAGTTTGAATGCCGAGTAAAATCGAATTTTCCATTAAACGTGAATCACCACCGGCAAAACATCGTTGTGTTGCCGTTGCGTCCATACATGCTGTGCCAGTAATTTGGCCAGGTAATAAATCATGTTTTAAACCTGGCTGTCGTACGACTTTTAAAAATCCACTAGCATTAACACGAATATTCGACGATGTAATTCGCGTACTACCGTATGTCACAGACAAATCAATATAATGTGTGTTACCATTCATTTGTTCTTTGTAACCGAATGCACAATTTTGATTTGAAAAGGCTTGTGCTGTTGCAGGAAAAGCCATACATTGTTGGCCAGAAAAGAATGGATCATCAGGAGCAATATCAATAACAGTACACATATCGGTATTCGTTGATTGACAATGACAAGATGTAATCGGTGTTCGACCTGTATCAGTTACAGGCAATGATAATGTGATATCATGAACAAGAAATTGCCCGTAAGTCACCCAATAATTGTTCATTCGAGTATCGAAATTTGGTTTATTACTCATTGCTAAACTTATCCGACGACAGGATGGTAAAGGACCACCGAGAACCGATCGAGAACGCGGTTTACTCAATCCTAAAACAGATAAGATTGTCGTTTACCTTTTTTTTTTGATCTTTATACTTTCGTACCATCGTCATATGCTGGAGGTAATAATCGTCCGAAAGCTGTTTGTGAACTGCCTTGATAGGCACGTTGAAGATTATTACAAACGCCAGTTATTGTTCGATATTGAGTTAAGCCATTACAATTTGGATTTGTTTGAAAAACACAATAATCACGAGGAAATGGAAGTGTCTTGAAAAAACTATCTCTAAACAAAATGATTCGACATTCTAAAAAAAAAACTTCAAGATTCTTTACACTTGTTGAGTAACAGATGCATTTGTTTGACAAAATAATCTAAACAGAAAAACAAAATAACAGCTAACCAAATAACAAAAAAAATCATTATTTACTGATAAAGTAATTCATCAGCAGCTTTTGTTGCTGCACGAGAAAGTACAGCGCCATTGTAATGATCAGCTCGTAATTGTAATTCTTCGAAATCCATGATATCATCTGAAAAACGAACAATCTCGATTTATCTATCGAAATGTAGATGTTTTTTTTGTATTCTTACGATTTTTTAAATTCAAATTTCTTTCACGTTCTTGATTTAATTGTTCATTTTCCTGATCGATTTTTGAACGATAAACAAATTCGACTACATCTTTTCGAAGAAATGACGATGCTAATTTCGTTTTTGTACATTCAGGAAATGGTACCGAATGATCAACACTTGGATTATGATTGTGAGATAAAACCGATGAGAATTGTTGTTGACTAACATCAATAATTAAGATAAAAATCAAACTAACAATTAGATTTGTCCTCATTGTACGTTCAGAAGAAAAGATAAACCGATAGACAGTTTTTTCTAAATATATATATATCGATATAAGAGTGTGCCCTTAAACGTATACCGTATGACCATTTCGCTGTAAGAGAACGAATAAGAAAAGAAAAACAAATAAATAGTATGACAAAAGATTTCTCTATTCGAAATTACGAATTTTTATACATTTTATTAATACGATAATCAGTAAAGAATCCCCAAAGAAACGCACAAAACGCAAGAATCAACACGCCATTGATATTACATATACGTTTCCAAAAGAGATTTTCCGGTGCTAACGGTGGCATGGCATATGTCTGATCGATTTCACTTTGATGTTCAACACCACAGATCCATGATAGAGCAATTTTTGCATAGTATTTCGAATTTTTATTCGTTGGATCTAAATTCAGAAAATATTATATTTAAGAATCGAACTAAATGTTCACCTGGATGAAAAATAGTGAATTTTTTCATAGCAATTGCTGATTGTACATGTGACATAGATTGAATAGGTTTATCTTCAAAAGCAGTATCAGCTTTATGCCATCGGCCAGGTTTAGTTGGTATTGGTGTTGGTTTAAGTGGATTATTCAAATCGAATATATTCAAACCATATAACTAAACTTCTCTCGAATAAAATCATGTCATTGAATGATATAATTTGACTTACACATTGTTCAGGTATTGGACGAGTTAGAAGACTAACTGTAGTCGCTACTAGACAAGTTAAACCAAAGAGTAGAATAGCAAAGTAGAGAAAATGAAATTTAATTGCTGTTGGTCGACGATCTGTAGATGCGAATTCACAAGATGGTACTGAATAGGAAAATTCCCAGATAAAACGAATCAAACCAATAATTAAACCCGATATTAAACCCCAAAATGCACCCTCAAAAATAAATTTCATTGAAAAATGACTCGTCTTTATTCTACGAACGTTACTTCTTCATTAATTCTTTTCCAAAAAATAGCTAACAGATAGATCGCACAAATTGGTGGTGCAAGAAAACTTGTTACTGTTCTAGAATAATGAAAATACTCTTTCTAATTGTCATTAGATTTCAATCTATTTTCATACTGAATATAATCAAATAATTTTCCACCTTGTGCAGCACTTATAACTGGTATCCAAAGAATCGATATTCCCACAAGTACCAATGTAAAAACTCTACAAAAATAGTTCGATCTCAATTCATTTATTTTTCTCTACCTTCCAACAATCAACAATTCCCATTGTGGTGCATTCGAACGAAATCGTTGCCAAATATCAATTGTAAATATAGTCGATGATGAATTAAATATCGACGTCAACGACGACATCAATGCTGCTATCATACAAGCAAGCATGAGACCACGTAGACCATTGGGCATTAATTCAACGACAATCAATGGATAGGCAATATCAGTACAAGATGCTTCATTGCCACAGATTTCTCGGCATGTTTTACTTGTTGCACAGCCGATCTTGTCCGGAAAAAGTATACGTGCAGCCATGCCAGGTATAATCATGAGAAAAAGTGGCAGAAATTTCAAATAACTTGCAACAATACAACCGGCTCGAGCATGAGTTAAATTCTTAGCAGCTAACGCTCGTTGAACAATTACCTGATCACTAGCATAACAGAATTATGATATCTTGTTTTGTTTTGTTGCTGTTATTCAATTTACGTACCTACACCAATACCAAATACTCAATATTGTTATGCCAATAATTCCTACCCAAGGTGGTCCATGATCGGAATCTAACGGTCGAATAAGACTAAAATAATCTTCGGGCGGTATTCCACATGTATTGGTTTCATTTGAAAATATTGTTGTTTGTGCAATGGCGTAGGGATATAGTTCTCTTATCATATTTAAACTTCCTACTTTAACAAAGCAAATAATCATCAAAATAAAAGCTGAAACAATCATAATAATCGTCTGAATAAAGTCTGTCCAGATAACAGCCGATAAACCTCCGCCAATAGTAAAAATTGCAGCAAGAGCAACTAATGCAATAACTGATGCATACAAATCCCAACCTAATGCTTGTTTAAGAAATATCGCACCCGAATAGATATCAACAGAAATTTTCGTAAATATCGACAAAATCAAAGCTAAAATAGTCAAATAAAAACGAATACGATCACCACCAAATCGTTTTTTCAAAAATTCAGGCATTGTATAAACCTACAAGACGTTGATTCATAAATTTCAATGTATATTCTCTCAATTAAACTTACGTCCGCTTTGATATAAACAGGTAAAAATACCCAACCGAGGATCATCAAAACATAACCAGCCTAAATCGATAATAATGTCTGTCTGTCTGTCTTTTCTTTTGGTTATACATTGAAATGTTTACATTTAATTCAAAACCAGCTGTACCAATGCCATTACTCGCTCCACTACCTGCTAGACCAACAAAATGTCCACTTCCAATATTACTCGCAAAGAGTGATGCTCCAACCTGAATATCAAATTAATTATGTTGTTTTTTTTTCTCGAAAGATCTTTTTCTACTGGCAAAAATGTCATCGTTCGACCAGCTAAAAAGTATCCGCCTATATACAAAGCAAATTAAATCAAAGTACAAATGGATTTTTTCTGTTTTTTCTCAAAAATAAACATACCAACGCTTCCACGATTTTTACACGATGACTATTAGCGAAAGTTTTGATAGTATATACGGTATTTTAGTTAAATTTACTTACCCATATACCAAATCCAATAACAATTGCGAAATAGGCGACTAAAACAACAATGTCAGCCCAATGCAATGCAAAACTACTAACACCTGTTGACATCTCAATTCGTTTTTTTTCTCTCGATTGAATCATTTTCAATCTACTTCGATTTTATTTTTCATTACTGATAGTAACTAACCAACCGACAATAATCATTCATTCTCTTTCTGTTTTTATTCACGAAATAAAGAAAATCATCTTTACATTATATACAACCAACAAGACATAATCTTATTCAAATAGTTTTATTCTTTTTTTTTCGTCTAAATCTAAAGATATCAATCAACAATTTCACGTTTAATATGATCGTGTGTTGAAACACTCGATATATTCGTTTCCACAGATCGTTGTCGAACACGTTTGATATTTTCCTGAGTCACACGAAGACGTTCGGTAAGATCTTGAATTTCACTTCGAACACGTTGACGAGCAGATTTTATATTTGCAATTGTGTCAGCCTTTTTTTCAGAATCTAAAAAAAGCAAAAAAACTAATTTATGAAATCTTCTCTTTGTCTCTAACATAACATACATTCTTTTTCAATAGCTGCGTTTTCATCGGTTGATAATGCGAGTGATTTACTATTGTTTAATAAACGTGCTAAGAATTCAGATGGTTCTTGAAAAATCTGAAGATAAAAAAATATATGTTTTGTTTTCATATGATTATTTGAAATTTACTAATTCATCATAATGTTCATTGACTAGAGCTTTACTGCCCGCAACCACATCAGGATCAGTTGAGAATAATTTTAAATGATGATAAAATGTTACCTAAATAGTTAACAATTTGATTGACAAATATTTCATCGAAAAATTTTCAGAGTTCTACAGGTTTTTCATTTGGATCAACAAAAAAGATTGTTATTTGAATTTCAAATTCACCCCAACCACTTTCTTCAACTTCATACGGTGGCTGTGTAATAACTGAAAAAGAAATTCAAACTCAACGATCATCTTTGCATTTCAACATCTACCTCGAACATGATTTTGATATGTTTCATGCAATCGAAATTGTACTTTACTAATATAAACTGCTAGATTCTCATTTTTATACGGTTTGACATAGATCGACCATTTATGTGTATGTCCATCGGAATCTCTTTTTGTTCCTAAATGTTTCGCTGTATTACCATATAAAATTGGCTTTATAATCACGACTGGTGTTCGCTACAAGATAGAGAGAACGTCAACATATTTGTTTTTCTTTCGAATTCAATTTACTGTTGAATTTATTCCTGCATCTACATTTATAATTGACATCTAGAAATGAACAACTGTTTAATGTTTGTATGCATATATGTGGAATGTCTAATAATCGAATAAGTATTATATATCAATCATATACAAAAATAAAAATGAGAGAATATTAATCTGTCTAGAGTGGCAAAAATTCAAATAAACAAACAGCCCAGCTCGCGAAAAATGATTAATGAGAAAAAGAAAGAAAAAAAAACAAACTTGAAAAGAAAATGTTTAAAATGAGATAGACAATAATGCAAAAAAAAAAGAAAGTAATACAGATTAGAAAGAACGAGAAACTTAATAAGTAATCACTGTTATTCGAGCAACTTTATTGCGGTGAAAGAATCAGACCATAAGTTCGACGTAATTCGATGGAACAACGCCTATGAAAGATAAAAGTGAAATTTATTCGATAAAATAACGAACTTACCGGTTTTACCATTGAGTTCAGCTTTCCACCAAGTTTCATCTGAAGAAAGAAAAATTTTCGATTTTGTAGAGAAAACAAAGAACAATTTTCTCATACCGCTATTATCGATTAATAGTAGAATATCATCAGTTTGAAATGAGAGTTCATCAGCAGATCGTGCTTCGAAATCATATAATGCTCGGAGTTTTCGTTGTTTCGATGGTTTAGCAGCTAATGGTCGTGGTGGTTTAGCCGGTGGTTTACGCGTTGCATTTCTAGAGAATTATTCTCCGTCGAAATATCCAAGTTTTTTTTTCAAGTTAAACTCACGTATTTTGTGGTTTGAATTGTATGCCGGACGGTTTTTCTGTATTATTTTGATTTGGTCCTAGATTAAGAGAAAACAAAACGCTCGTCTTTCTCAGAAAGAAAACTCAAAATATCTACGAGATTGTTTAGGTAAACCACTTGAAATCAGAACTGTCATTGCATTTCGATTCACTTTTACTTCATAATCTCTCGGCATATCGATGCCTTTACGTAATTTTTTTGGATCAATTGGATTCTAGAAATAATACATATTCAATCGAGACTTTAAAATCCTCAAGATTTTGTCTTACCATCTGAAGTATTGTCGATGCATGAGAAAATTTGACACTACGTGTTCCACCGCCCATCCAACCTTGTTTTTTAACTGTATATTCGAAACTATGCCGAACAAATAAAATTCATTCATCGTTTTCTTCAATCGAATGTGTATTTACCCTTGACCAAATGTTATTGGTAAAGCACGATTTGTCTTTTTTAAATAATTCTTTGCAATAGTCGATACAGCTTCTGTTTTACTCGATAGTTCTAATAGTGTGGCATAATCATTATTCACGCAGAGAAGAAAGAAATTATCTCGATATTCACTAAAGTTTTGTTTTTTTAAAGGTTCGTTAAGCAAATTGAAAATCTTTTCTAAAGCTACCTCAATTTGATTTCACTTATAGATTCTAAAGGTATACGACGTTTAACTTTATATTCTAAAGTATAGCCTTCCTGTGATCGAGCTTTTTGAACAGTTCCATTCGCTGTTTTGCCACTGCCAACTTTGACCTAAAGGAAAATTTGTTAAGAAATCGATTTTATTTTTCGTTTAACAACATACACATTCTTCATCGATAATGTACAAAGCTTGATTCGTACTAATAAAAAATCTTCCTTGTCGACGAAATCGTCGATCATATTTGTACAAATACGAGCTGAAATCGGTTTTTTCATTTCGTGGTATTAAACGTTGTAGATCAGGTCGTTGATGAAGATTACAATAATCTCCGACATAATCACGATCAAGTGAACGTGCATTACGTTCTTTTCGACCATAGAGAATATCAGTTGCTATTACAAAACAAAAAGCGAAAATAATACAAATCAATGATCAAATTCGATTGATTTACCTTGTTCACGTTGTCGTTGATAAACTCGAACAGCACAAAATCGTTTCATTGCTTTTTGAATAATACGAGCGTAATTATCGAATTTTCTTAATCGCATATCTTCGAGTAAATGCAACTGAAAAAGAGGATCGATTTCAATTGTTTTTTTCTCACGAATAAACACGACAACGATCACGTACACTCTCAGGCGATTTAATAAACACTTTCGTTGTTCCCAATTGAACTTCTCGTCGATCGAGATGCATGGCATCGACAATATGCATAATACCATCGGTTACTTTGCCGTTCCATTTCGGCCACGTTTGTTTAGTGAGAATTGCATAACTAAAATTGAGATATTTTAAAGATTTTGATTGAATGAAAATAACTACCGGCTTAAGAATTTAGCAAATTCACGTCGATAAACAAAACCAGCCTTTCGAACTTCAATATTCGCAACAAGACCAAGATATTTCACTTGTTCAATCACACTGTATAATTACACAACAAAATCTTTAATCTTCTTTTTTAAAAACAAACTGGCAATTCTCACTTCGAGTTGCTCCATTCTCCAGGTGCTTGTCGTTCATTGGGTTTAATACATCGAACATCTAAAATACAAGATTCGAATTATCAGAAAGAATCGATGTGCATCAGCATACAATGTGGTTGACAGCCCATTAGTTTTTCAACGAGAGCATTCGCTTGTGTACGAATCTTTGTACCGGCTGTTGTCGGTCGAGATTTCATTGTTGAAGTTTCTTCAGGAAAAAGTCGAGCAACAAATGGACTAACAAACATTTTACACTAAATCATTTTCCGTTCGAAAAGATTTCTCTTACATTGTACTCGATCTCATCATTTCAATCAAATCAACATTTAAAACATCTCGATTTTTCTCACAAAATTGATCCGAATGATAGATAACAGCACCAGCATAATGTTTAACAGTAAATGTCGGCGGTGAAACAATTAAATGTTGATTGGACAAACTACTTAATTTCTATGTTACAAAGCAAAAAAAGACAATTCGTTTGATTTCATTCTTTTTTGTTGTTGCTCTCAATCGATTATTTACATGTAAATAACTTTTATCGACTTTTTCAGTCGTTGCATGTGAACTTGCACAGATATCATCCAAAAGGAAAAACATGCCCGGTGGTTGTTTAGCTTCGAATAAATCACAAACAACGATATTATTAAAGAAACTAATCGGTGTCCATTGAATATTTTCACGTTTATATTCTTCCTATGAGATAAATAGAAATAAAAACATTAATTTAATTTCTTTTTGCTTCTTCTCCAAATATTCACTTGTTCTTTTTTCAGTGTTAATTCAATAAATATTTGTTGAAGTTTTTCGTTGACATAATTAATACAAAATTGTTCGAAACTATTCTTTTCAAAGATTTCAAAACCATAAATATCAAGAATGCCAATGGATAGATCAGTTCGTGTTGATATTCGAAATGCTGAATTGACCGTCTTTTAAATAAAAACAAAATCGAAATCAAAATTTCAATTGAAAATCTTCGTTCTACTTGAATAAGATAGTCGAATATTCGCGAATAGATTGCTTTAGCTAATGCATCACGCGTAAATATTGCTTTGTCGACAGTAAATGTTTGATCGACTTGTTTATTTTCCGAATGTTCTTTGAATTCTAATCGTTTCGAAATTAATTTCGTTTTTAAATATTCAATTTGAATGCCAAAATATGCGCAAGGTGCTTGTAAATCTATACATTCGAACATTCAAAATGTTTAATTTGTCAATTTTCAAAACAAAATATTTTTGCCTCTTTCGGACAGAACTGTCGCATAATTATTCTTATCACCAAATTGAACATTGCCAAGATGTAATATTCCAGCAAGTAAACTAAATATATAATATTGATCATCTTTCGATAGACCCATAATATCCATGGCATGCTATAAATGTTAAATTTTATGATTACTCAAATATATCAATCGAAGAAGACGTACTTGTGTCGCTTGCATTTCTTTGATATCATCGATTTTAGCTACTCGAATAGCATCAGAATGATTTATATATTGAAAACGAAGTTCATGAGATAGTGAATATTGTTCTTAAAATCAACAAATAAATAAATAAATAGAATTGAATATATTTTCACATACGACAAAATTCTCTGTTGGATAATAATTGATAAAATATATGAAAATTACGTTCATTCTCAGCTTGACTAACAACACGAGACTACAACAAAGCAAAGACTACAACTAGCATTTGAGTAAAAATCGGTTTCAATGTACTTTTTCCAGAAGAAAATTTGAAATTACACCACCAATTGGTTCTCCTCCGCGTGAAAATTGAATTTCCACATATTTACCCTGTAAAGAAAGATGATATTGTGTGATTACAAATATTTTTCTTTCTTTTTCACTTACAAAACGACTTGAATTATCATTACGAATCGTTTTAGCGTTACCAAATGCCTTGAGAAAACAAAATAAAAAGAAAATTCAAAAAAAAACGAAAGTCTTTAGCTTCTACTTCTAATAATGGATTTGATTGCAGAATAACATTTTTTATTTGTTGAACATTCGGTCCACCGCCCGAAACCTTTTCGAAATTTTCTTTTAAACAAAATCAACAAATCTCAAATCCTACTTCAGCGATGTATGACATAATAAATTTCGCACTAACAGTTTTACCAGCACCCGATTCACCACTTATAATTACACATTGTTTCTCCGAATCGATTAACATATTACTAAACATATCTTCAGCAATAGCAAATATATGCGGAGCATTATCCATTTGAGTCTAATGAATACATAAACGAATTGAATTCGACGAACACAACGACTACTTACAGCTCCTCGATATTTTTCCATATGTTTTTCACTACAATATTCAACATTTTTATATGGATTCACTGCGATCAGAACAGAACCAATGTATGTCTACAAAATAATTCATTTTAAAAGATGCGAAAAAAAAATGAATCATGCTTGTGGTTTTTTACATAGATATAATTAACATCAAAACGTGCTTTGAGATTTTGACTAATTTCTGAATCGGTGTTTTTTGACATGAATACCTGGCGAAAATCAATGTAAAATTAATTGTCGAAAATAAAAATCGATTACCATATCATCAACGCCAGCACGTCGTTCACGATCTCGACTAAAATCATACTTAGCTCCGAGCATAATTCCTGTTGTTGTTCTTGTTGTTTTTAATAATGACGAGAAGATTTGTCGGACATGAAGTTGATTAAAAATGAAATAATCTCTGAAAGAAACAAATGTGCTAGATTAAAAACTTGTTAATGATTCATTGATCAATGTCTCGTCATCTTAGTAAACAAAACCTGACAATTCGTTCCGTCCTCTTTTTTTTCGATTCGATCAACTTATAAGGTAATCATTCATCTTACGAATGAATCATTCGTACATGTGAATCACATTCAATAGAATAAACTTTCAATAGATGACACAAGTTGATATTTAAAATTGTAACCGCCCGTTGTATATTTATTTGATGCACACGCGAAGAAAAAAAAACGGAAATAAAAATATGATGAAGAAGAAAAAAAAAAGAAGAAGAGCATTTTCGCTTTACACGAAAAAAATAATTCCCCTTGCCCATGGAAAATTTAGCGAATACAATAAGTGATATCATTTGATGTTTTTTTTTGTTATTGATGATGATGATGATGATGGCTGCAATGGAATAATTGTTTCATATAATTGCGAATGTGATGTTGCAATTTCTTTTTTTCGATCTTCGAATCGGCGTAGAAAAATTAGCGAGAAGAAAAAATGTGTGCATATAATTAAAAATTTCGAGAAAGAGAAAAATCTTGGTGTTTTCGAGAGATAGGAAAAAAATTGCGACAAAATATGAATGGTAAAGTAGATGAGAAAAGAAGAAAAGAGAGAGAGTGAGCCCGTCTAGTTCGATTTCCAAATAAAAATAATCATAGAAGATAAATAACAGCAACGATTAATTGACGACTGAAAATAGAAAAGCATTACTAACAGACAATGCGATGTTTGTTTATAATGCTCGTTGCAATTTATGAAAACCGGCAAAGCATAAAGCAGCCAGTAAGACGATCATGTTCATGTAGAGACCAGCACCGCTGTTAGCATCTTTTAGAGCACGATAGATATCTCCTGAAAATGGAAACAAAATATTTGTATGCGAATAGATCTTATGAAAAGTTTCTACCGAGATAAGCAGTAACGGCGATGAAGGTTGCAAAGAGACCAAGTAAACCGAGTGTTGCTAAACAGAATAGACACAAGAGAAGACCTGCCAAGCCGCCTAATAAGCCACGACCACCAGCTGGCTGAACTGGAGCTGGTCTATAGATGAACAAGAAGAGTTACTCGATGATGATAATAACACGAGTTATCAATCTTACCGAACTGGATATCGTCGGCCAGGTCGTGTAGTATAACGAACTCCCGAACGTCGGACAGGTACTCGAACTCGGGGCATTTTAAGATATTACTAGAAAAACAAAGTCTTCGTAGAGAAATATTCATGATCAATGAAAAACATCGTTTCAAGGTCGTGCTTATTCAAAGGCAATACTCGAGTCTACGAAAAGAATAAAGTCAATTGAACCGATACAGATTTCACCTGAGAATGAGAACTCATCTTGCAGACGGAGAGAGGGAGAGAGCGTAAGAAGAAAAAAGACAGATTTTAGACAAATAAAGGAAAATTAGTTGGGCAATCAATACGAAAAAAAAAATATAACATTCTCTCTGCATCTATTAAAAAAAGGATGAGGTTTGCACCTGAAGGTTGTACATAGAAAAAAAGAGAGAAATGGTGGGTGCGAAACATCGTCCTTTTTTTTCGTCTCAAGAAAGGATATCGTCCATGATTGTCATGCATGCTCATATACGAGTTTCACGAGAGAAAACGGAGCGAAGAAAAAACTGATGAAACGAAAAAAGAGGAAGATGCACAACGAAAATGAAGCAAAAAGAGAGAAAGCCGCGGCAGATGATCGATCAAGCGAAACACTCCTGACTAACTAAACATGTTTATAATGATGACTTTTTTTTTCCTTCGATATTGTGCATCGATGTCTATGTATGCTAGAACGAAAATATTTGTTGTTGATAGGACGATTGGATATTTATTTTCGGAAGAAACATTTTACGGTTCGATATATTTTGAAAAGCTTTTTTTTCTGTTTCGATAGCATTTTCGAGAGGAATTCATTGGACGATCGATCGATGGAATGTCTCGAGAATTTTGCGTTTTCTGTTTTGCGTTCGCTTTCGTTGAGAAACGAGAGAAGAAAATGAAACGAGACACGAAAAGTAAAAGATATAGATCGTTTCCTTCTGTTTTACTCCTGACATATACATTATGACAAAATTATGTATATGATTCAGGTGCAGATTGTCGATGATGACAGTGTGAAGTCATGCGTATCGTAGTCAGGAAGAGAGAAATGCAATTTACATTTTAGCAAATATGTACAAGAAAAAAAATCGATGGCGAAGAAAAAAAACCGAAACTAGTAATAGGTAATTTGATCATGCCGTCAACGAAATTTGTACGCATCAATAGATCGCTTGTGTACAATATTTTTTCCTTCGTCAGTCGTCGAAGGGTAATAGAGCGAGGCAAAATGATGAGAGAGAAGAAAAAAAACAAACATTGAGGATTTTCTAATGAGACAATAAACTAATCGTGAGATAATTTGTTAAGTTTAGTTGACGAGAAAAAGAAAAGAAAGGAGAGACAATTGATCAGAAAAAAAGGCGATGATAATACGGATAAAATAGAGACAGAGAGAGAATGAGAGAGAGAGAGAGAGTAGAGAAAAACAAGTGGGTTCTAATATTCTCGTATTTTATTTTATACTGCATTATAAACAAGTCATTACCGTTGCTATTTAGCAAAAAATGTATCGTATAGGTAAGTGAGGAAAAAGAGAAGAGGAGAGAGAGAGAAAAAAGAGAGATATTGCAAAAAGAAGAGATTTGGTCATGAAAAGAAACTTCGATATGAACACGTGTGGATAGGTTTTCGTCATTTTCAATCCAGCAAACAAAAGCTATTCATTGCCGTTTTTGCCCTTGGATAATATACAGAATTCTTTAGAGTTTCGGTTTCAGATCAGAACTAGCTAGTTTCAGATGTCATACGCTCAGCCTCTTCCACCTCCACGACCATATGGAGTTCGGTAAGTATTCACCATTGATTACTGTACCATGTATCATCAATAAATTTCGTCCTTATTTAGACCAACAGTAGCCCGTCCTGTTTACGGCACTCGACCAGTTTATGGCCCTCGACCAGTTGTAGCCGCAGGTCCTGCCGGTGGTTCAGCTGCTCTTGGTGGCGCTCTTGGAGCATTAGGTGGTACACTCGGTTGTTTACTCTGTTTATCAGCCATCGGTGCATTAGGCTTATTTTCATGTGTTGTTGCTATTACAGCCTATACAAGTACGTATTGGAAAACTTGTGTTCATTTGTTTAACAATGAATCTTTTCTTTTGCATTTTTGTAGAGCAATTTCTTGATGCATACAGAAGACAAACGGGTATCAACGGAGCTGGTCAACTAAATCTCGGTTTTACACTCATGATTGCTTCATTGTTTTATGTTTTCATCAGACGTTTACAACGAAGCTAGACCGCGAAGATCTTTTCAAACAATAAAAATTAACGCAAAAAAAAAACAAACTATTTTTCTTCTCAATTTATTATCAATCAAACTGCCAGCAGCAACGATTACTCTTCTTTGCCATCTAAATGTATCTATTCAGACAAAAAGAAAACTGAAAATCCGTTTTTTTCTCTTCTTCTATTTTTCCTTTTTTTGCACGACACAATGACGATGACGACGATGATGATTGACGATACGAATAAATTACCACCAACATTTTTTCTCTCCTTTTGTTCGTTTTCTTTTTCATGCAAACACCACTATACATTTTTTTTATTGTGCATGCATATCAATGTTTCTTGTTTATCTGAATAAAGTCGTTTTTTTTTCTCTCCCTTTTCATCTTCAATGTCATACTACATTACATCTGTATAATCACAAAACGTAAACGAGCAAGAAAAAAGAGGGGGGAGAGGAAGAGAAACATAATTTTTTTTTCTCGAACTCGATATTTTATTTGATCGTTATGCAAAGTAGAAAAAAAAAGTACAAGAAGCAGTCAACTGTGACTGACTAAGTATAATAAGCAAGATAGTTTTTGATGAAGGTTATTTCTTTTTGATAGGAAATATTATTTGTTATGCATGGAAAGAACAAGTTCATCAGTGTAGTTTATTCAAGAATGAGCGAGAGAACGAACGTTAAATAAAAACAAACAAACAAACAATATGCATATATGTATATATATATATATAATTTCTTAAATGACAAAAAAGAAAGAAAAAAAAATTGTTCGATTTTCTTTTTCAAAGATCTCTCTTTCTTTCTTTCGTTGGAATACGATATATATCTCGAATAAAAGATAATTATTATGAACTAAATCGAAATAAAAAAAAAATTTAGTCGTCGATCAAAATACATTAACGACTAATGTCTTTTCTTAAATAACAAAATCAAAACGTTTGCTTAGGTTTTTTTGTTGTGTCTCTATATTCTAACCCAAAACAGAATTTTCACATGTTGCTGGAAGTAAACTATTATGTGTTACTTGATCAACCGAAGTAAAAACAACTTTAACTCCGCCTTTGCTTGTTGCCATGACATCACCCTAATCGATGCGAAACGTTATTATTTCATAAATATGAAAACAAAATCCAAGAATTACTTGAAATAACTGAACTGTATCGTCATCACGATGTTCGATGGCGTATTTCGTTGCATTGAGTAGTTTCGACATCGAATTAAAATGATTCGATACGAGTTGAAGAGGATTGGGCAATGATGTTCGAAGTTTAATTCCTAGAGAAAGAAAATCGGTGAGGTTTTTCTTTCAAATAAACGAGAGAAGTAAAAACCATTGTTGGCAGCCGAAGATTCGGTGATATGATGTAGCCAACGTTCTCGACCAATTCGATCGGCCGATGAGGCTCGTTTTAATAAGTGTTCTTCGCGCATAGGTGTACGTTTTGTTGTTGAAATTTGTTGTGTTGAAATAGCCGATGATGCTCGTTGTTGTTGTTGTTGTTGTTGATTGCAATTGGATGTTGATTTCGTATCTCTTCGTGATAAACGTGTTTTAATTGATTCGGTTTTATAGATCGGCAATGGTGGCGGAGGTGGAGGCGGTGGTGGTCGTCGTCGTCGATGTTGTTCCGTTGTTGAATTCGATAAAGGTACTTCTTGTTCGATCGAAGGCGATGTTTTCGATGGCGGTCGACTCATTCGTGGTGGTAGACGTGGAGGAATTTTTTGATTGAATTGCGATAGAGTCGTACTCGGTGTGTACGAAGGTGTTTCTTCTGAACGATTCGAATGTAGAAGTCGAGATGACGATGATGATGGACGTGGTGGTGGTGGATGTTGACCTAAAAATGCGAGTGAAGATATTGTCTCATTTCGATAGAAAACAAACTTGTCAAATAAGTAAACGAACGATTCGGTGTATTGGTCATAGTATGATACTGTGATTGACGAGAACGATGAGTATCCATCGATTGTAGAGTTGTTGCCGTTGGTATTTGAGTAACTGATCGTGGTGTTGATTGAGCAATCGGAGTTGGATTAGGAACATGCTGTGGCAAATTCAAATGATCAGTACGATGAATTGATGATGAATAATGAAGAGATGATGGTGGTGGACGTGGCGGTCGATGATCATCATCACGTGTGACTTGATTTTCATCATCTCGACCCAAGTAGACGAGATATTGATTGGCTTGAAGACTCATTAACCATTTGATATCGTGCTGAACAAAACGAAAAAAAAACGATTTGATTTGGAGAAAAATATTATGTTTTTTTGAAAGTTTTACGAGAGTATCTTCTGCATCTTGACTACTAGCCGATGCACACAGCAGCATTTTGATCGGAGTGAATTGTTGTTGACCGTCTTGAATAGGAAATCGACTGAGAAAATCTTGTAAATGATTGGAAAAATCATTCTAAAATTCGAATTTTTCTTTCATTTGAAATCACGTCATTTTCCGTTACTGTTCGTCGTTTCGGTGGCACAATAAAATCCTTCACTGCTTTTAAATCTGAAACAAATATTTATTCTTTCGAGAAAAATCAGTAATTTTCTTCTACCACTCGAATTTTTATTCGTCGGTAAATCGATAAATGTCAATTGACTAACAATCGGTTGAATATTCTAAACGCAAAACTCTGCTTGTCTTTCCTACGAACAAATCATATCTACTTCAGTTTGATCGGATTTTTTCGCTTGAACAAGTCGAATTGTATACAATCTCGTTGAATTGTCTTTCGTCGGTAATTTATTCGTATCGAACAATTTTCGTCGTGTTTTTCTTGCATCATCAAATTCAACTTCGATACACGTTTGTGGCGTATCGAAACCATGATTTTGTAGACCTTCAGTAAAGATTTTCAAAAGATCGATCGTATTCGAATGTGAATTCGTTGAATTAATTTCCATTGCCGAAACAAATATCGTATAAACATAATCATCATCAATACCAGACACATTCGATGTTTGATCGAAAATTGATCTGAATCGTTTTATTATTCAATATCAATTCAATTTGAAATAGATTCAATGATTTACTTTTCCAAAATACTTGTATGTGTCAAATTGCCGAGAATATTTTTGCTAACTTTCGGTAATAAATCACGTTGATGACGATCAAACATAGCTTGAGCATCGGATTGAATTTTATACGTATTACTTCCCATCGGTCGAAAATACTAGAACAAGAAATAACAATCGTTTCGAAGTCTCGATGTTGTCTGATTTACATATTTCATAGCTCGATGTTCGCCAATACTATTGTAAAGTGCATTGATTGTTAATGGTATTAAACCGGAATCTTTCGTTTCACCAAAGAGAATATCCGTACGAGATTTTTTATTTCGTCCAACAACGAAAAGAAGTGCTAAGAAATAAAAGAAGAAAAAACAACCGTTTTCTTTGTGAGAAAATTTGATTATCTACTGCTTCGTCCACGAACAAGATCGACAAGAGCTGGACGAGTAAATCGATCATAGATTTCACCAGTCGTACCTTCACCCCAAACATGTTCGAAATGAAATGCTGGCTTTAAAAAAATCCGATACAATTCGAAATCAAGAATTGTTTTTTTTACTTTATCATTCAATAAAAATTGACTTTCATTATTTCCGATGATTTTAAATGTTTTCGAATGTTCATTTTTAGCTAATCGTGGTATATTACAAAATGTCTTCGAAAACAGATTGAAATTAAAATTGTCTGTCATTGAATTTTTTCTTTACTTGTATCGGTTTTGCTCGTAAATCCTCGTAGTTTTTCTTCATATTTTCTTCTCTCGAAACAAATCGTCGACGAAGCTCACTTGGAAAACGACGAAAAAAAAAGAAAAAGAAAATAGATCTAGGCAGTTAGACATCCATATATATCTCTCTATCATTTCTCTCTCTCTCTCTTGCTCGCTCGCTCTCTCTTGTTCTCTATCGAACACATACACGTGTATTCAAAGAATTATCGAATCGAGATCATTTTATTAATAAATAAATAAAGCACAATTCTATTACATTACAAAAGTAAAATGATTAATTAAAAGTCTACGACTGTTACAAAGGCATATTCTAAAATAAGAGAATGAATATTGATTTTCGAAAGAAAAACAACGTGTTGGTTGACTATTTACTTGTTTAATTAATAAAAGCAAATGCGTTTCTTTTTCTAATTCGATTAAACGTTGTTGAATATGTTCATTAGTCAATGAAAGTATATAATCAATTGTATATTTATCGAATAATTGTTCGTTGAACGTCTTTTTCGTCGGTTGTAAATTTTCGACATTATGTTCGAGTTGAATAAGAAATTCGTCGTTTGATTTATCGTGATTAAAATCGGTTAACTGTTGACAAGCTTTATCGTATTCATTTTCAAGAGTTGTCAATTCGGATTGATTACATTTGAATTTTTTCTTTTCATTCTCATTTGATGATTCATCATGATGTTTCGTTTTTTGTAAGTCTTCAGAGAAATATTTTTGAATATGAACTATTGTTTTATTAATCATATGGGGTTTGTCGTTAATTAATTGATCAACTCGATCGTAATCCACTGAAGAAGAAAAGATTTTCAATTCAAAACAAAATTGAAAAACAAAACTATTCGTACTAAATGTTAAATAAGCACATGGTTTATTCTGATAGGTATCCAATTGACATGAACGAATTATTCCGTATTTGCAAAAATAATCACTAGACAGACAGATAGATAATTCAAATAATTTCGAATTTTCTTAGATTTAATACCAAAGAATTTGTTCTTGAACAATTTCTCTATCTAAAGAATTATCTGTCGTTGTGAGAAGAATTGTATTTGTCAATCTCCATTCTTCATTTGATGAAACACATCGTTGAACTTTAACTAGAAGAGAAATTAACTTAAATCAACGAGAAATATCTTTTTTTACCAGTCTGTTTATCGATACGATGTGGACGTGTATCCATAAAACGATTTACGGATTGTTCATGTTTAAAAACAACAATATAACCATGAGAATTTACTGCACAACGAGAACTATTGATTTGTCCATATTTTTTACAATAATTCAATATATTTTCTTCTGTAGTCGACGAACGTAGACCACGAATTAGGATACAACAACGTGTATCATTCGAAAGTACATTCATACTTGATTTTTTTATTGATCTCTCGTTTGAGATCTGAAAACAGAAATGCTCTTTGAGTTCATTTTATTTCGACATTGAATTTATACACAATTGACATCGATTCTTTTATTTATAAAAAAAAATTCTTTAAAAAAAAACAAATAAATAAACAAATACAAAATTCAAAATTGAGATTGATATTATTGACTAGTTAAATCATTTCACAACCTAGAATTACAAATTCAAATTCAATAATAATACTAACAAAAGAAAACAACAACAAATTCAATCTTCATTCTTCTACTCTGCTTATGAATTGAACAGCTTAGATTCTAGGCACTTCTCTACGACGTACGTATCTTAAATAAGACACAAATTGAATATTGACTTACCAAATAACCTGTTTTTTTTCCTGTGCTGCTTATTCTGTGTTAATTATAATAACCATTATTAGCAGATCTTGATATTATTGGTGGCTAAATTCACTTAAACTTCCTGTGTTTTTTTTCCTAAATCAGTACAATCTAATTTATTTGTCGACGATAGCGAATGAAAATTCAATATTCATTCCATCGATACACATACACTTATTCTATTAAGCGTATATATCCTAGAAATTTACAAATATAAGCAAAAATATTCATACATTTGCATACTTAGACATTATCTTAATATATATCGATCTTAGAATTTTCCTAAGAAAAAAAAAACGATGCCATAACCATTGAATAATATTCTACAAATCTAATTTTGTTAATAGCATATCTCGAACTTGTACTTAAAAAACTTGCGAAATAATCCAAAAAGAAAAGTTCGTTAGTTTCGTTTTATATTGAATTTCGCACATGTATTTAAAGTGAAATAGGCACAAAAGAAAAACACATGGTGACTTATACAACTGATATGAAACACGACAGAGAAAAACACAAGAACAAAGCAAACAAAAACAAAAACAAAAAAAAGAAGAAGAAGAAGAAATCAATGAAATGACGAATATTGGCTTTTTAAATGTGTATGTGTATAGATTCGATTTGTTTTGTCTTAATTAATCTTGTTCTTAGGGGAAAGAAGAAAAAAGAAGAGAGACTTTTCATTCGAAATTAAAACATATTGAAATATTGAACTTTTTTTTTTTTGTTTCTAGCGGATGTCAAACAGCTAAATAACAAAAACAAAACGAAAATATAGGAATCTTATCGTTAAATAGCTGTTTAGTTCTAATTGATGTCGTGGACAAAAAGAAAACGAAAATACGATTGGCTAGTTTGTCTTAATTATTAATTTAGTTTTGAGTAAGTATATGTATGTATGAAATAGAAAAACTACAACAAAAACATATCGAAAGAAAAATCCTTTTTTTTTATACCAAATTGAGTATAGATTCTGTGTATGTTTCTTTTTCTTTCTCTCGTAAATACACATACCACACTGAAAATGAGTAAACAATTTTATTGTCCACGGCCACGGCCACCGCCACGGTTACCACCTCGACCACGACCACCTCCACCACGGCCTCCGCCTTGTGAAGGATAGGGTGCGGATCGATTTCCAAAATTACCTTCGTTATTCGATGGGCCACCGAAATTATTATTACCACCACTTGAAGAAGAAAAACAACAACAAAACGTGAAGCGCTTCGAATCAAAAACTACTCACGTTCGATTATTGCGCATTGGACCACCACCACCACCACGAGATGGTTGCGAAGACATATTGTTATAATTGCCAACTCCACTATTTCCACCAGTATTACCACCATAATTCTGTGAAGTAATACCATACGAACCTGAAGTATCGTATGGCGAACCTGTCGGTGGATTATTGTAACCTCCACTGCCAACAGATGATGGTGGTGGAAGTGGATTAAATGGATTGTTCATTCCGCCGAAAGCATTCGAATTATTGCCGAAACCTTGCTGTTGATTTTGTCCGTAGGATTGTGGTGGCGGTGGTTGCATGTAGTTCGATGATGATGATGTTGGTTGATTATTGTATGACATATTTGGATTATTCGTATTGTACATATCATAATTCATCATGGATGATTGTTGTTGTGGCATCGGTGGAGGAGGTGGTGGAGGTGGTTGATTTTGTCCCATGGGATTATATTGTTGAGAATAGGAATTGTTTGGTGGCATTGATGAATTGAAATTGGATACATTGGCATTGTAGCCACCTTGTGGGCCATAGGATGATGATGGTGATTGATTGTAATTTTGACTTTGGTTACTCATTCGTTGCATTCCACCACCACCTTGATTATTTCCCCAATTGTTAGGCGAATTATTATAATTATCTCTCATTGATCCGTAATTATTACGTTGAGGATTTGACGGTGGTGGTGGTGGACCGCCACTGGCAGCCATGTTTGAACCTGGATAATTCGATGAATTATTGCGATTGTATGGTGGCATGCCTCCATTTCCACCTGTTGACGAGTCGAATCCTGAATTATCCTGCATTTTCTCTTTTGGTACTGCTTTTTTCACGTCAAGATTTTTGCCATTGATAACATGTGGCTTTTCCAACACGGCTTTATCAACAGCATCGTAGTCATCGTATGTAACAAATGCAAAACCACGAGGTTTACCTAATGAAATCACTCGAGATAGTTACGCTTTCTTTTCCCCCTTAGTCTTTCAAAACAAACCTTCGCGATCTTTCATAATAAGTATTTCGACAATATTTCCAAAACGTGAAAAATGTGCTCGAAGATTATCTTCATTGATACCTTCGCGTAGGCCAGCAACGAATAATTTCTTAACGGTTAAATGAGCTTCGGAACTATTCTGTTCTTCTCGTGGCACTTGACAAATCAAAAAACAATCTTTCGTTTGTCGATTCGACGATCAGTTATCATTCTTACTCGCTCGTTTAGGATCAATCTGACGATTGTCAATTGTATGAGGTCGTGATCGCATAAACTCTTCAACGGATTGAGTATCTGTACATACACACGAGAGAAAATGTCAAAAATCGAACGAAATTCTTTGTTTTTTTTTTAAATTCATTACCTTCGTAAGTAACAAATCCGAAACCTCGAGATTTGCCTTCAGGTGTTCGCATAACTAAACAATCAGTTATCTTTCCAAAACGTGAACAAAATCCACGTAGGGTATCATCAGTTGTACTAGACAAAAAAAGACACATTTGATTTCGATGTCAAATAAACAAAACAAAAAAACTCGGCACTCACTGATAATTCAAACCACCAAGAAATATCTTTCGATTTTGATCGCCTGACATATTCGGATTATTCATTCCGCCGTAGCCTTGATAAACCATAGTTTTTTTTTAAACGAAAAGCAATCTAAATGTATGATGATTCTAAATGTCAATCCTTTCGAAAGAAAAATAAAACAAAACAAAAAAACGAAGCATCATCGAGCACATATCTCAACCTCCAATATGAATGTTTACTTCGATGTATAGATGTCGTTTTATATCAGTAGATTTCTATTCGATCTTACTATTTCATACTGTCGTCCATAACGACTCTTCAGATTGAAACTAGTGTGGCGAAATTGAAGTCGTCAAATGTAAATAGAAAAAACAACAACAACCTAAAATGACTGAAGATTTTTCCGATGAACAGAATTATCTACGAAAACATCAACTTGCTGTTTATTTCGAAGATTGTATTCGAAGTTTACTCGATGCTCGTCGTCGTGGTCCATCACCGTTTTCAGCGAATAAATTCGATGTTAATGTTCATCTCAAAGATTATTTCACTCAAGTCAAACGAGAATCACACGTTGTTGGCCGAGAATTTTCTTTCATTCAAAGTACACCACATAATCGTCGTTCATTTCTTACACATATCTGGTCGAAATGCGAATCTTCAATGCCACCACCAACAACATTAAAAGAAATGCACGCTCTTATGTTAACTATTTGTCCTGATCTACCCTATTCACTTATTGAATCAAGTGCAAATCTCATTGAAGATAATGAATTATCGTTATCAATTGATTATTTAACATTTCTTCGAGCATTTCAAGTTCGATTTCTCTACGAAGAATTTATTCATGAGTCTCAACAATTATTTCGAACATTTTCTCATCGGTTAACGTGTCATGTGCCGACAGCTGAAATAACAATACCACAACAAGATAATCACGATCAACGACAAACAATTTATCAAGCTTTTCAAAAATTAATCTCAACTAATACGTGTATTTGTCCACCGTTGAATATTCTCGATGAAGCTCTCATATCAACTGAACAACATCAACAACAACAATTTAATCATCAAAAATTTCTTATTCATCTTGCAAAAAATGAAAAATTAACACGTTTTATTGGTAAAGAACCAATTAATTTAAAACAACAACCACGTCTTATTCAACAACGACCCGTTATCGAACCGATAGCATCGATACAAACTGAAAGTAAATCACTGCTTGCATCTCTTTCAACACCGTCGACAAGAATTTCAAGTCCAATTGTACAAACAAATCTACTACCACCATTGCCCAAACAACAAGTTCTCGTTCGAGAAAAACCTATTCGACAAGGTTCACCGGCAACATCTTTTATTCCTCCGCCAAGTTCAGCGAAATCAACACGAAATTCAATAGCAAATTTAATTAAACAGGAAATTAGCGAAACAGATTCCGATGTTGAATCTCGTTCATCCGATACTGATACTTAAAATAAATAAAATCATCTTTTTTTTTTCGACTTTCCGTCCGAATGAGTAAATATTGTCGTTTGTTTTGTTTTTGCAGATTTATTTTGTGAATTAAATGGCTTCGGCATCGATGAATTTAGAAGATAGATTTAATCTAGCTGTTCGAACAATTCAAAGTTTACCTCCAGATGGTAGATTTGTTTGTTTTTTTTTCGAACAAAAAGAAAACGACTTTTTTTTTCCATTAGGTTTTCTCAAACCATCGAATCTAACGAAATTAATTTTCTATGGACTATACAAACAAGCCACTACAGGACCTTGTCAAGAAGCTAAACCATCGATGTTTAACTATGTTGCTCGAGCTAAATGGTAGATTGACCTGTTTTCTCTTGTTTTATGATAGTTAAATGTTTAATAAAGGGAAGCCTGGGATCGATATCGATCGTTTACTAAAGAACAAGCCATGCAAGGATATATCGATGAAATACAAAAATTCATTCAAACAATAGAATCTACACCTGAAGTGTCTGATTTTGCTCGATCAATTGGATTAGTAAATGATTCTGTCGATAATTCAACGAAAGAAAACGATTTTGTTACTATTAATCATACGAATATTGACTCACAGACAGTTATTGTTCCTTCATCAACATCGTCAACATCGTCATCTTCAACTTCGATATCATCTTCCGGTAGTCAAAAGACAATCAGATTTCTCTAAATCTCCGCGTTTTTTTGTTTGTTTGTTTGTCTACAGATATCGACGAAATCTATGATGATCCATCCGATTTACTTTCACTCGAAATCGTGCCTAATTCTCAATCACAAACAACTGATGATCATCATCGTCATCATCGTCATCGTTCTCCAACGAATACTTATAATAAACAAACTCAACGTGCTATTCTATCAGCGTTGACTAAACTTCAACGAGATATTAATAATATCTTAGAAAGATTAAATCGTTTAGAAACATCAGCATATCTTCTTCAACAGGTTCATTATCATTTCTATTTTCATTGAAATATTTGACTATTTGATTTTCTTTCAGAGAGAAATAGCAATGACAATTGAATTGAATGTAACTGAGCAATTTGATTTTCTTAAAACATAAAATTCTCTTTTTTTTTGTCTTCAGTCTTCGTCGAAATGGTTTCCACTATCTGGTTTTCCTCGTCGAACGATTGCATTTATTCTCTTTTGGCCATTTATAGCTTATCTTCTAATTCGTTTATATCTTCGTTCAAGAATTAGCATTCGGTAGGCAAAGACCGATTTCGTTTTACAATTCATTCATTTCTTTCGATATTTATAGTTTTCGTCGATAAAATCACGTTCGTAACTTTTCTTTTCCTAACAAACAAAAGTCTATCTTCATTTCTTTCTTTTGTGATTTTTTTTTATATTTATTTGTAATTTTTCTATTGAATAAAAAAGTGTATCGGTGCAATACCTATCGATAGATGTCATTCGCTGAATATTATTATTTTTTTTAAATAAAATAAAACGAAATAATTAATTTATTTGTTTTTCTCGAGTGAAAAAAAAACGAGCGAAATAATTTCGTCAAACTAGATAACTATTCATTGAACCTATCAGAACTGAATCGTTGTCTTCGAATAATGTTCTTTGTGCATATTCAGTCATAAAAACGACCGAACAAAAGAATTGCAATCATCAATTAACTTTTTCGTCATTATTAATTGTTTGCAATGTTCTCCGTCTTTCGTCGACGTGCAGCATCAACTTCACGATCCGAATCCAATGTTAAAGAAAACTCGTCATGTGAAAATCAAAATCCAATAACACCAATCTTATCAACAAATAATAACAATAGTTTCAAACATCGAACATTATCCGGTGTATCACTTACATCGTCATCATCATCATTGGCAACATCACCATTGTTAAACATCACTCGTCAACAAGAGAAACAAGAATTACAAACGTTAAACGATCGTTTAGCGGTTATCATCGATACAGTTCGACGTTTGGAACAAGACAATGAAAAACTACGTGTAAGAATGATTGTTTGGAAATGTTTTTGTTGTTGAGAAAATCTGTTTGTTTGTCGATTTAGAATATTGTCAAAAGTAATGCACAATCATTCGAAACTGAAACATCGAAAGTCAAAGCTTTGTATGAAAGTGAATTAGGTATTGTAAAAGAAAAAGGTTTTATTTTTCATGAATTTCTGTTTTTTGATTATCAGATGATGCGAAAAAACTCATCGAGGAATTAGCTCATGAAAAGTCTCGTTTGGAAATCGAATTAGAAAAGTCTCGTAGTGAAAATACGGACTCACAATCGAAGTAAATCGACAATTTAAAAAAGAATTCTCGTTCGAAATTGAACTTTCATTCAGATTTTCTCGTCTCGATCGAGATGTTCGCGGTTATGAATCGCGTTTAAAACAATACGAAAATGAAATCTCAGAATTGAAAGCTCGATGCGATGGACTTATGTTTGATTTAACACGAAAAACTGATGATAATCAAGTAAATTCGAATATTGAATCGACTTATTTTGTTTTATTATTCATTCGAATTTCTAGTCTCTTGAAAATCTCAACAATGATTTTGCCAAGCAAATAACAGCGTTGAAACGTCAACTCGAATCAGAAACTTTGCTACGTGTTGATCTTGAAAATAAAAATAAAACTCTTCGTGAAGAATTAGAATTCAATCAGCAAGTGCATGAAACTCATTTACAACAGATCAAAGAACAACATACCTATGAAATTCTTCATAATGATGGTTTGAGAGAACAATATGATGATAAACTTTTGCAAGAATTACAACAATTACGATCGCAAAACGATCAAGAAATTGTTTTATTACGTGAAGAAATTGCCAATCAATACGAGAAAAAAGTTCGACAAAATCATTTTCGAATTTAAAATATTCTATATTTTTTTTCGTCTAGATCGATGATTTACATACGACAAATCGTCGATATCTTGAACAAATAACAAACTATCGTCAAGATTTAACATCCTATCGTGAACGTATTGAAGAAGCAACGAAAGCACGTGATGTGTCCAATGAAAAAATGGTTCAATTAGAACAACGTTGTCGTGATCTCGAAGATCGTATGTATCGTACACAACAACAACAACAAGAAGCTGTCATTGAACGTGACGATGATATTATTAATCTCAAACAAATCATCGATCAAATGCAAATCGATTATCAGAATTTGTTGGATACAAAGATTGGTTTAGATCGAGAAATTTCAACTTACAGAAAACTACTCGATTCTGAAGAAGAACGGTAGGAGAAAGAGAAAATTAACTCGAGAAAATCATGACGATTTTTGAATAATTTTAGATTGAATATTAGCAGTCGTTTGGGATCGATTTCAACGCCAACGATTAGTGAAGAGTCCATGCCGACTCAACGAACAACACGTGCTAAACGTCCTCGTCTTGAAATCGATGACGATGATATCGTTGTCAATCATGGCAAATAAACAATTCAATACTCTATCTAGTTTTCTCCTTTTGTTCTTGTTCTTTGTGGATATGATATAAATCCGGTTGTTTTCGTTCTTCAACCTAATTGTGTGTGTGTGTGTGTAGATATGAATTCCTTCATGTTCTTTCTCTTCAAATTAAAATAGTAGAATAAAATTCAGGATTGCAAATCTAACTCATGCTTCTTTATAGATATATAAAAATAGAATCATGTCAGCCGTTTTATTTGCGTTTGCAATGATTGATAATATTCTTTTATTATTCATAAATATCTATAATGTAAGTCGAATGAGAAGTCGAAGAAAACTTATTTGTAAAAAAAAGAATATCAAATTGCTATCGGTAGATTATTACACTATCAGATCTTGAAGCTGATCTAATCAATCCAAAAGAATCTTGTAAAAAATTAGATCAAGTACGTGCGAGATGCATTGGCGATGAACGAAAATGAAAAATACTTGACTTTTGTAGACATTTATACCTGAGATTATCTTGCATTTAATCTTGCCTGTGTTTTTTCTTTTTACTAATCATTGGTTTTTGGTGTTCCTTAATATTCCGTTGGATATCTGGTTTGCTTACAAGTTCGTGTTGATTTTGTTATGATGATTTTAGTTATTTTGTTTTCAAGGTATTTCAAACGACAAGCAGGTCAAATTGGTTTTTATGACCCATTGGAAATCTCGAATTGAGGAAATATGAAAACAACAATGAGAGTAAAAAGAAATTAATTACTGATTATTCGAGAAAATATTCATTGTTTTCGTAGGATTTTATTATTCGCTTGCCGGTTTATTTGATCTACTTTTTTATTTATCTCTTTTTGTAAGTTTTATTTATTTTCAAATTCTCGAAAAAAAAAACTCGATTCTATTTGTAGATTAATTCAAGCGTTGATGTAGTCAGTTGTTGTTTTTCTTCTTCAGATATATGAATGTTGAAGTTTTGTAAACGTTTTTATTCTTCAACAAGAATCAAACCATTAAATGTCGTCTATTTCGGTTCGGATATATTTTCATTACGTATTCTCGAGCATCTATCAAGTTTAGCACATCGACCAAATTCACCAATTCAACATTTAGAAGTTGTAACAACGACTTCATCATCGAATACAATTCAAAATGGCGCGGAAAAACTACAACTACCAACGCATATTTGGCCAAATATAGATTCTATTCAATCAAAAACCAATATTCAATTCGATCTCGGTATTCTCGCGTCATTCGGACAATTATTACCAAGAAAATTGATCGAAACTTTTCCATTGTAAGTAAAGAAAAAATGATTTCGAAATAAAAAAAAAGATTTACGTATATGCATAGAGGAATTATTAATGTTCATCCGAGTTTATTACCTCGATGGCGCGGTAGTTCACCATTGATTTACACGATTGCAAGTGGTGATCGAATTGGCGGTGTTTCAATTATGGATATTCGACCAAAACAGTGAGTAAGTGATGATAGTTACAGTTCGTTTGAGATCGATTTGTTTTTTTTTTTTGAATTTATTCTAGTTTCGATATTGGATCAATTCTAATGCAAGAATCATTTACATTATCACCGAAAATTACGATGTTTGAATTATTAGAAATGACAGCACAAATTGGTTGTTCGATGGTAAATATTGATTAAATATTTTTTCGTTAGAAGATTTTTTTTTTTTCTTTCGTAGTTAGATACGGTTTTGAAAGATCCAATTCGATCACGAGAAAATGCACAACAACAATCAACCGATGGGATTACTTATGGTAAATTTGCAAAAATGCTCCCGTTAAGATAAAGATCGAAGTTCTTTTTAGCACACAAATTGAATAAATATGCATTTTATATTGATTGGAATAATCATACAGCCGAAGATATCGATCGATTGTATCGAGCATTGAATGAAATCGTAAGATTTTGAAATGAAATCAAATATATTATGAAATGTCTGTTGATTCTAGGCAAATCTTCGAACAATTTTTCGTGGAAAACCAGTTCGTTTGAAGTTATTCATGTTGATTACTGATCCAATGATACTCGATCAATTGAACAGTTTATCAGTTCAACTAGGAACAGCAATTTATAATAAATCGTTGGAATGCATATGCATTCGATGCAAGGTAAATCGTAAATCGAAAATGATGAATATACTGTTTCTTTCTCGTTATTTAGAATGGTTGGGTTGGATTTCAGAAAATAGCCTATCGAAAATCGATGTATGCACGTGATTTTCACAATGGTTATCTAAGCAAAGTAGATCAATTTGTTTTCGAATCTATTCATAATCCATTATTTGATCATATTCATGAGAGACGTGTGCCATCGTGATTCATTTTGTTTGTCTGTTTTTTTTTGATAAATAAAATTTATGAAAAACAAAACATCGGATCATCATTTGTCTATTTGAGTTTGCCTTGTACTAGTCGATAGTATCGACCACCAATCGCCATAATCTTTTCACTTTCGCTATCCAATGCGCTGGTTGTTTTAAAAAAAGAATGTCAAGAATAATAAGTTTACAGATATTTTTAGCACGAGAAAGATCTATCTTCATCGAGTAGTAGAATTTTTGGATCGCGAAGAAGTGCTCTTGCAATAGCAATTCTTTGTTTTTGTCCAACTGATAGTGCACTTTCACGTTCACCAGCTTCAGTTTCATATTTGTCAGGAAGTGTCATGATAAAATCATGTGTATTGGTCATTTTTGCTGCTCGATGAATTTCTTTATCTATTGCTGATTCACGCCCGAAAAGAATATTCTAACGAATGGTTGTATGAAAAAGAACTGGTTCTTGACTAACAACACCAATATGTTCTCGAAACCATTTCAAATTGTATTTACTAATTGATTTACCATCGATTTCAACGGAGCCGAGCTGTGGATCATAGAATCATTGTAATAATTGTATACAAGTAGATTTTCCTGATCCAGATGTACCGACAAGAGCAACTGTTTGATCAGATTTAACATCAAATGAAATATTATTAAAGTTCTGTCACAAGGAATCTAGACGTCAACTTTTTATTGCATCGGTGTAAAGCCTGTTCATTGATGATATCCTTTATATAACTTAATCGAATCCCGTGTTAGATAGTGGCATCTTCGCCTTCACACAAGTATCTCTATCTCCTCTGTTTATCCATCATATGTGATTGAATGATGAAGACGGCCATCCAGAAAGATGATAGTTTCTTTGTTTGTTGTGCATTTTCTTATATATGGTCACTTGTTCCGCGCACCTGACTCTTGTTTTTCTTTTCATTGAAAGATTCTCTTCTGCATATTCGCATTTCTTCTCTAGTGAACGAATACGAATTATCTGTTTTTTTAACTTGGTGTAAGTCTTATTATTCATTCATTTGCATGTATAATTTATAAACCATCATATTTACATATGTTGTATCGTTGAGAGTGTTCGATGAATCAGAGAAAACCATTTGTTTCGAAACCTAAAATTGTGCTTGAGCCTCTTGATTGATTATTTTGTTAATTATTATACGATATGGTGCTGAGATTTTGTAAGAGAGAGTTTTAGAAGTTGATAAAAACTAGAACCTTTTCAATGGGTTTTTAAAAAACTCCTTAATTTTTTTCAGAATGGATCGAAAGCGCTTTTACTTCCGCCTCTATATTACTGGTGGCTCTGTTCTGTCTCTGATCATTGGTCTCAAGATGGGCTCGTAAGTATTTATTAATATGAAAACACTGGTACTGATTGTTAAAGTAATTATCAATATTTTCTTTTAGCTCCAATAGTGGTAGTAAAGGCGGAGCGTGGACCGGAACTTTGTTCTTCATAGATTACGTAGGCGACAATGTGCCGTCTAAAATCTCAGTAGAGAAGGAACAGCTGTTGAAATTTTTCGAGGAATTGGAAACCAAGGAAGAAGAAATACGTGAGGCGAAAATTTGGAAGCATCCTCTCTCGTATTTACCTGGTATTTTCGGGGACTGGCATGAATACACTGTCGTAAAGTCCACCAATTGGTACTGGTCTTTTGAGAAGCAAATGGATGGTATTTATGTGCAACGTTCGAAAAACGAAGCGGATGTGAAGAACCAGTTTATGGAAAGAGCCGAAGCGCTCGAATTTGGCCAGAAGGGCGCTTTAATAATAGTGTAATGCACGGAGAAAACGTTTATAATATTAGTCAATGGATTATTAACAGAAATGCACTCGGTAGACCTTATCACGTCACCAGAAGCAATTGTCATTATTTTGCATCATTGCTTTACGAAGCAATTGTTCGAGATTGCGGCAGACGATTGGATAACACGAAGTAGCAGAAAGCGAGACCAAGCGGCGAATTAAGACAATTACCTTATGAACAGTGAAAAAATACTTGTCTTTATTCTTATTGTTAAAGTGTGAGCTATGACATTTATCTCTCTTTTCATATTGTTTTTTCTCAAGAAAATAATATTTTCGAATATTAAATTACCAAACTGAAAATGCTGACTAGTTGAGCTTCTTCTTTTTCATTTGATTGAGATCGTTTCTCAGAACTTTGTTTATCGAAAACATTTCTATACCGAAAAGTAAATAATTGAACAATTTATGCAATCTTTTTCTCGTCTTACTCTACAACAACTTCCTTTGACATTATATTTGTTTTCACGATATTGTTAACTTATATTTATATCGGTTATTAATTAGTTTTAAAAAGTTTGTTTTTTCATGGAGAATTTTCTCATCATTATACATAATGTCATACCATTTACAGTCAAACATTCGAGACATTTTAGTTTTTGTTAATGAAGTAATGAAATAGTTAATAAAACTGAAACACAGTCACATTTGATAGAAAATCAATCGAGACAACAAAATTTTCCGCGATTTTTATTTTCAACTCAACGAGTACAATAGAAATGACCTGCAGGAATCAAGGTAGAGCATTTATTAGTTATGCACTGTCGAATATCTGAGGCCATAACACATTGCTCTTTCGTTCGAACATTCGCAAAGAAAGATGTCACTGCATGAAAACATTTCTTTTCGCTATTCCTCTACGCCGATGTCCACTAACAATAAAGAGAAAGAAAGAAAGAACATACATATACAATTTTTCGATTCAATTTTTCTTTTCATCATATCAATGCCACTTACGTTTCCATCTTCAGTTGCCAAAAAAGTCCGGTAAAATATTTTTTTTATTCATAATGATCTTATTTTCAATTGAATTCTTTTTTTTCTAGTTTAGCTCTATTACACAAATGTAATAGCAGTCGAAAACGACGTGATGACATCACAATAGTCGATTATAGCCACGGAAATTTATCTTCTGTCCCTGAAGATATACTTCTTTATGAAAATACACTAGAAGAACTTCATTTAGAAGCCAATTGTCTTCAAGAATTACCTAAAGTAAAAGATTTTTTTTTTAAATTCTAAACAAAATGTCAATCATCGGTTTATTCAGTGGCTTTTTCAATGTCATGCTTTACGTCAGTTGATTTTGTCAGATAATGAACTCGACTGTCTTCCACCATCGATTTCAAGTTTAACTAGTCTCGAACGTTTAGATCTAAGTCGAAATGGTAAAATTCGAATATGTTTTTCTTCGTCATTGTCTTTCTTTGTCTAGATTTAATCGCTTTGCCAGATAATATTCGTTATTGTAAACAATTAACATCTGTCGATTGTAGTTCCAATCGATTAGAGAGGTTCGAGTGCAAACAAAAATAATAAAAAAAACAAACGAGTTTATAATATTTCGTATTTAGATTATGCGAAGGTTTAACAATGTTAATCAATTTAAAAGAATTGTATCTCAATGATACATTATTAGAATTTCTTCCGGGCAATTTCGGACGGTAGATTTGTTCTTTGTTTGTTGTCGATAATAAAAATCAATTGTTTCTAGTTTAACTGAATTACAAATCTTAGAAATGCGTGCAACGCGTTTACGTTTATTACCAGTGACATTGCCCAAATTGACTAAACTCGAACGGTTAGATTTAGGTGCTAATTCGTTCATTGAATTTGTACGTAGTTTTATGCGAATACGTTCGATGTGTATGACCTTTTTTTTCTTCTTCTAGCCTAATGTTCTCACAAATCTGCCATCACTTGAAGAACTTTGGTTGGATTCGAATCGATTGATATCGATTGATGAAGTACGTAGAGTTGAAATTGAAAAATTCCTTTAAAATCTACTCTTCGATTCTGTTCTAGTCAAAGATCAGGTAGTTCTCTCTCTCACTGTTGTCTTTGCTTTTGCTTTTGCTTTCGTTTTGTAATTTGAATTTTTAATACGTTGTTGTTGTTTTAGTCTATTGATAAATTAACGAATTTAACATACCTCGATCTTTCACAAAATCAATTAACTCAATTACCAAATTCAATTGGTTTCTGTCAAATCACGGATCTTCATTTGTCTGATAATTTTCTCACACATCTACCGGATACAATTGTTAATTTAAAAAATCTCAAAATTCTTACAGCGAATAACAATCAAATCGAACGTTTACCGCACAATATTGGAGAGTAAATCATTTTTTCTTTCTCTTTCTTTTGAAATTTTATCGATTGATTTAGTTTAACTTCATTAATTGAATTACATTTGTCGTTTAATAATCTAACAAATCTACCAGCTAGTATTGGTTTATTACATCGACTACAATTTTTAACATTAGATCACAATCAAATTCAAGCAATTCCACTGACTGTAGGATATAAAACAGAAAAAAGTTGAAAATGAAGTATTTTGGTCGTTTTAAAATTAGATCGGTAGTTGTTCGTGTTTGAGTATTTTCTCGATGAGAGGCAATTGTCTAACGGAATTACCCGATGAAATCGGTCGATTATCGAATTTAAAAGTTTTGAATATCAGTGGTAACAAAACGAAAGCACTATTATCATCATTTGATTTCTTTTCTTTTTGTCAGGCAATTTTCTTCAATATTTACCATATACTCTGTTAAAATTGAAAAATCTTCAAGCTTTATGGATGAATGAAAATCAAGTATGATGAATGGACAATTCAAAACCGTTACACGTTCTTTCTCGACGTGTTTTAGGCAAAACCATTGATTGCTTTCGAACAAGATCGACATAGTCAAACAGGTCAACGAGTATTGACTTGTATACTTCTGCCACAAACGGATTCGAATATGAATCGATATGTATCAAGTAAATCAATGAAAAATAATGTTTTTGATTTGATTTTTTCATTTTCTCGTTTTGAATAGAAAATCGATTTATTAGCGAACAAATCGAAGATTATTCGAATCGACCAACGATTCTTCGTTTTGCTAATGATACAATTGATGAACCTGTACGACAAAATTCGATTGTATTTTTCTCTCAAATGTTTTTTGTTTTGTTTTTCAGAGACAATTAGTTCGCAATCCAACACCCTATCCAAAAGAAATGCGAGCATTTGCGAATATTCTTCGACATTACAATCATCCTCATCATGAACAACAACAACAGCAATCATCATCATCAAAAGACAAACAAGATAATTTATTAATGATCTCCGATGTTTATTCCTCATCGATGGGTTCGATGAATTCTGATCCCTTGTGTTGCCCATTGGCACGTAGTCACGATGATCTTTTATTGAGTACGAGTCCACTCGGTTCGATTCGTCCGGATTTATTACCCGGTCAAATCAATGACATCGATGAAATTAAGAGTAATCATTCGTTGTAGTTTCGGGTTTCGTTTTCTTTTTTTTTTGGTTTGTGTAAATACGAACAGTGTGTGTTGCGCGAGAGAGAAAACAATCAATATGAAAAAATAGTTGTAGAAAAGAAGATATGTTTATTTGGTTCGTATTCTAGATTTAAAAAAAAAGAGAATCTTTCGAAATGAATTCATCCAAAGCTGAAGCGGAAAATATCGAACCATCGGCTGGCAAAGAAATGTTGGATAAATATTGGTCTGAAGTTAAACATGAAATCGACGATATTAATATTGTAAAATCGATGATTTTGTTTTGATGATTTTAAATTGAGAATTTTTTCTTAATCATAGGTCGAATTTCGAACAACTGATCTTCCATTGGCACGTATTAAAAAGATTATGAAATTAGATGATGATGTGAAAATGATTAGTGCTGAAGTGCCAATTCTATTTGCTAAAGCAGCTGAATTATTTATTCAAGAATTAACAATTCATTCGTGGATACAAACTGAGGAAAGTCGTCGACGAACATTACAAGTATGAAAAAAGAGAAACATAGAAAACAGAAATGAATCTTTGACATTTCTCGTTGCAGAGAAACGATGTTGCTGCTGCGATATCAAAAAATGAATTATTCGATTTTTTGATTGATATTGTACCACGTGAAGAAGCAACGAAAACGCATAAGAAAAAAGAATCAGTCAATGAAGTTCAATATATTGTTACATTACCAACATCAAATGGAATGGGAAATACAATTCAATTGCCAAGTACAGAACATTCTTCAATCTGAATATGAGAGATATAACATTTGTTCTTCATTTTAGATGGTCAAATTATTCAATTACCTCAAAATTTAACTTCAAATATCGTTACAATGGCTGTGAGTTGTCTCCTTAAACATTTCATTAACTATTTCTCTTTGATTAGAGTCCACAAGGAACTCAACAACAATATACACTTGGACCTTAGATGTTTGTTTGTTGTTTATGTGCAATGTTCAGATAATTGTTTATCTTTATCTTTCTCTCTACTATTTGTTCATTGTGTTTTTTTGTTGTTGTTGTCTCTTTCTTTGTTGTGTATATTGTGTATCATTGGTAACACATTGTCTTATTCATGTCAGTCATATTGTAGATAAATATTCATCATGACTCAAACGTCAACAAACGAAAAAACTGAATCATTACAAACGACTGAGGGTACAGAAATGTTGGATAGATTTTGGTCTGACATTCGAAGTGGAGTCGATTCGGTTAATATCGTATGTTGTTGTTGTTTTGTTTATTACAATAAAAAAAAATCAAAAAAAATCTCATAAATCATCTTTTGAAAACTAGACGGATTTCCATGCAAGTGAATTACCATTAGCACGTATTAAAAAAATCATGAAATTAGATGATGATGTGAAAATGATCAGTGCTGAAGTGCCGGTTCTATTTGCTAAAGCAGCTGAAATTTTTATTCATGAATTAACATTGAGAGCGTGGCTTCATACCGAAGAAAGTAAACGACGAACGTTACAAGTAATTGTCAATGATTTCGAATGAGTAGTTGCTTCTTTTCTTTCACTTACGCAGAGAAATGATGTTGCAATGGCAATCACTAAATATGAACAATTTGACTTTTTAATCGATATTGTACCACGAGAAGAATCGAAACCACATAAAAAACATGTAAAAATGATTTATTTGTTCGTCAATTGAATCTAGATTTGAGAATGATTTTAGGATAATAACATGGGCGAAGTTCAATACATTGTTACACTTCCACAAGCGAACCAAACAAGTGCTATTCAGTTGCCAAGTAATGAAAAACAAACAATCATTCGTTTGCTTTCATTTTTCATCCTATGATCAACGATTTAGATGGTCAAGTGATTCAGTTATCACCGTCGATTCCATCATCATTAGTTACCATTGGAGTAAACAATCTCGATTTCATCTGTCTTTTTTTTTGTAAATATTATTCCTATTTATTTCTACAGAATTCCGGCCAACAGTATGCGATTTTATCTCAATCGAATCAAGTTCAAACACAACCACAATATATTCAAATAGCACCGCCTCAAGTATCCGATGTAGTCCGAGACAATTCACAACAACAACAACAACAACAGCAAACAAATGCATCAACAAAAAATCTTCAGGTTTCAAATACATCCAGTGTTCTTCAAGCACAACAACGGTCAGCCACATCAGCTCATGTAATAAAAAAAAAACTCTTCTATTTTCGATCTATGAAATCAATGTTTAACTTTAGATCACAATTACTGCTGCTCAATTACAACAAATTCTAAGTGCTTCACAAAAGAACACGAATACATCGGCAACACCGTCGACCAAAACTGAAACGTCCAATGAATCCACAACAGTTGATATTAAACAATAGCCTGTTTAATATCAAATCTTTCTTTCTTTCTTTCTTTCGTTTTCCAATTGATTTAAGCAAACCTGTTTTGTTTGTGTTTTTCTACATTAAAAAAACAAATCAAGAACATGTATCTTTTGATTTCAAGTTCGATAATGCTGTGAATTTTTGTTTGTTTTCTGCTTTCTATTACATATTAACATAACTAAATACTAAAATGTTGAAATTCTCCAACATTTTCTTATGTAGATCTTGTATAATGATTGTTCTCTTGTTTTCTTTCTTTCATTCGCCAGTTAAACATAGAAAATTTTCAAGTAGATGAACATTGTTTTGTTTTTCTTTTTTTTTAGTAAAAATTAACACACATATATATATATTTATGAATTTCATTTCTCGAACTCTTCTTTCTTCTTTCCGGACAATAAATAGAAACTTTTCATTAACAGGTAGATTGAATAAATCGAATAATAAAAAAATTAATTTCATTTCGAAAAATTAGCTAAAATCTATCATGGAGAATATGAATGGCAAGATCCGAAATCTGTTGATGAAATTGTAAATATTACATTTATAACCAAAGATGGCAAACGTGTGCCAATTCGAGGCAAAATCGGAGATAATCTTCTCTATCTAGGACATCGATATGGTGTAGAAATCGAAGGTTAGAAATAATGAGAGAAAATATTTTCGTATCTCAATTCGAACATTTGTCTGTTTCTTTTTTGCAGGTGCTTGTGAAGCATCGTTAGCTTGTTCGACTTGTCATGTTTATGTAGCAGAAGATTATCTTGATAAACTATCAGCACCAAAAGAAGAGTAATGAAGAATTTAATTGAAAAAAAAACTTTGCCTTGTTTTTAAAACATGGATTAATCTTTAGAGAAGAAGATCAACTAGATTTAGCACCGTTTTTGAAAAGTAATTCGCGATTAGGTATAATTAGATTCTTTGCTGTTGAACTTTTCATTCGTTTTTTTTTATTTCTGTGTCGATTAGGCTGTCAAATTATACTAAAAAAAGATCTCGATGGTGCAGAATTTACATTACCTCAAGCAACAAGAAATTACTATGTCGATGGTCATAAGCCCACTCCACATTAGAAGGAAAAAACAAAATAATTGATATATTTTCTTTTTCTGTTATGATGAGTTTGAATTTAAACATACTCTTCTATTCCGTCTTTATAATAAAAATAAACATGTATTCATAGTTCGTTTTTTTGTATAAGCTTTTATACAAAATAGATCTATAATCAAATTGAATTTATCTCAAATACCATTTCCTGTCAATGCGAAGTACATTATATGTCTATTCGATTAATAATTATCTCTCTTTCTTCAATATAATTAACATTAAAATGTCTTATGTCTAAAGAATTACATCACACGTTCATCACATGAATCTTCTTCTTCTGAGCTGGAAACAAGGATATTCTTGTCATTCATTAAGAAATGTTCTCTCAATAGTCTCGTTTGTTAAAATAAATCGACTATCATGAAGAAATATTCAAAGAGTCTATTACATTTGTCAAGATAATTGCAGTGACGCTAAAAAATAATCGGGTACATGTCCCCTATTTTAAATGAAAACTAGACTAAAAGTACACAGATTGTTCGAGATATAATTTAATGTAAATATGTATGTCTAGTTTCTCTTTGATTCGCACACATATGACGCTTTTTATTTTGTGAATCAATCATTAAAAATGTAATTTTTAAGTTTGTTTGTTTATTTATTTATTTTATAAAAAGAAAAGAAAAACAAACGTCATACGTATATACATTGAATACAAGAAGTTGCCTTTCGTTTGTTTAACAAGACGAAAGACGTTGAATCGACGAGCCTGTTGCACGTCTCGACAAGGCCGTATTGGAATATCTCGGTTGATTATATCTTGATAAATGCATATATGATGACACGTAGTAACTTGATCGACGACTTTTACCATTATGTACACTCGATTTTGAACATAATGATACATGTTTAAACGCTCGTATTAGTTCATTTCGTATGTGTTTACCACTAATGATATAGAGATAAAAATTAATACAATAATTAAAATTTGTTACTAAATCGAATATATTATGACTTAATTGTAAATAATAAAGCCATTTAATATTACATATATGTAGAAATGTAGCTGACATATATTTAATAATTTCAAGAATTGAACCAGGTACATGTAAAAGTAAATAGATTGATGTGACAATAACTAACATACGAGAAATCTTGTAGACTAATTTCATTTTACGGTGAGCATTACATGACGTATGTGTATAATCAACTAATGAGCCTTCGTGAAATAATTTATTCATAATAAGAATATTAGCTGTTATGATAATAGTTAGTGGTAAAAGTGTCATGAGAATAATTCGCCAGACGTAGACAGTTAAAACAAAATCTATTTTCGAATAATTTTTACGTGGTACAGTTTTACATCGACAAATTGTTTGATTGGTAACATTTGATGTTGAGCAATCGAGACCTTTTGTTAATAAATGATAGGATTGAATTGTCATTGTAAATAGTAGTATTAAAATAATGATTCGACGTGCATTAACCACAGTACAAATATATTTCGACCATAGAGGAAATTTGATTGCGACTAAACGCTCAACAGCTAAAGCCACGATAATCCTGTTTTTTTTGGAAAATGACAGAAAGAATTAGTATAAGAATTTTCACTAGAAATAATGGTAAGATTATTCCTCTTACCATGAACTCATTGAGTAGAATATATATCTTATATAGTAATAAAATTTACATGTAATATCTGTGTGTTCGACGAGGGAGGATTTATATTTAACACTATGAATATCATCAATTGCGGAGATAGCTGAAATTACAACGAATAAGCAACGTTTATCTTGTCGTTTATTTGAATCTACTATACCTTCGCTGAAAATTGCTCCGGTATCGACAATAGCTAATGCAATTAGATATTGTGTATAGGAATTTCGTCTGAGACCTAAATAAAACGAAAAAACACATGATGTCTATGCGTATATGTTCGTTTTTTTTTGTCTTTGAAACTAACGTCGACGGCAAAGAACAAGTAGACATAGAATGTTTCCACAGAAACCAATAATAAAAACGAATAATGTACCTAAAAAGGTGAAAATACATGAATATATAGTTTTTTCTTGTTCTGAATAAAAAAAACAATTCAATCGAACCGAGATTATTCAGCCACCATGCCCAACTTTTATTATCTGGGTGTATTTTTTGTAAATAATAGAAATCTTCACGAGAACGATTCAATCCTGTACAACCAGACATACTAAAAAAAGAATCAATCGGTATGAATGAAACACAAGAAAAATATATATATATATAAGTATGTCTCTTTGGCAGAAACAAAAAAAAGATATTATCTATTCATTTCATGGCTTGACTTCTTTTTTCTTTTTCCACTCTTTCGTTCTTTCTTTCTGTTTTTTCTGCATTTTATATGCTGATACACAAGACTGTTCGAAACAACCGGAAACGGCTATTATATTGGAGATACTATTGTTTGACAATAGATCGAAATACACTGTTGTTTGTATTCTCTTTTTTTTCATCATAAACAAATGTTTATAAATATAGATTCAATTTCTTATATTGAAATGACGTGTACAAAGAAGGACGAACAGTCTAAGGACAAATCCTATTTAAAACTTTGTTCTTAGTTTTTCTTTTTCTCTGGTCACAAAGACATAAAAAAATTTCCTTTATCTCGATTAGATGTGTAGTCGAGTGTATGACCTGGCTGTTATCTCTTGCTGTGTTCATCGATTTGTTTTTTAATAAAAGTAACTGACGGAAATTGTGAGGATGAATGGAGATCAACAAGTAATAGAACTCATTACGAAGAACAACAGCAACAACAACAAAAATAAAGCAAAAAAACTAACCTATTTTCTTTTGTTTCATTTTCTCCCATCATCGTCTTTTCTTTTTTTATTTGTGCTGATATTTTTCAACAAGTCTTATATCTTAATATGTTAATAGTGTTTTCCGTCTTTATTAAATTGTCAATCTAATTGATCGATTAGCCTAGTTCTTCTTGTTGATAGAAATAAATGTAATCTTTCAACGTTCAATTAAAACATAAGAAAGATCGTATTCAAGTACGAATAGAAAAACAAAACACAACGACATATATATATATATATATATTTACCGAAAATAACCAAAAAGTGTACTTCGATTAAATTGTCTTTGCATGTTTGTTTCTGTTTTTTTTCCTGTTGTCGATGTTTTGATTTAAATTAATAATAACATCAAAAATATTTTCTTTTCTCGCTCTCGAAAATGACGATCAATTAATTGAATTTAATTCGAAGTTAAACGAAAAAAGAAGAGAATTATGCAAGATACAACGTATCTATAGTTGCTGTCGTTGATTTCTTTCTTTTTATTCTATCAGAAGATTTATCTGATGGTTGCTGAAGAATGACTTTTAATCAAGAACACCCACACCATCATAAAATAAGTGAAGAAAAAACTTTTTTTCTTTAATCATTATGTCTGCATGTCCTCCTGTTTTTTTTCTCTCTTCCTCTCATCCCCGCATTACTTTCTCTCTATGTTTGTGTATGCGTGCGTGTGTCTCTCTCTCTCTCTTTTTCTTTCATTTTTGATTTCGATCTAATAATGAAAAAGAAAAACCCGCATATCAACAGCAGGAAGAACAAGAAATTATTTAATAACAGACAATACAAAGAAAATTAATATAAGAAAAAAAAATACAACGAATCGATTTTTTTTGTCACCAAGAAAAACAAGAAGATAGAGCAACCCCTGAACACATCTAACAATCGTTTTGAAAACAACATTGACTATAATTGTAGATATGAAAGAAACCATTCGTATATTGTTTCATTGCCTACAATTGGTCAAAATCATGCACTTAAAATAAAGAAATTTTAATTGTAATTCATGTGCACAGTTTCATGTTTTTTTTTCTTCGAGAAAAAAAGACAAAATTTCACTCAAAAAACAACTGAACTGATTCTAATTGACTAGATGAAAATCAAAGGAAATTATTAAATACAATTCTCTTATTAAACGATATTGTCTGACATATTTCAAGATCATGAATAGAATATATAATTACAAAAAAAAGAAACTAAGACAGAAACCTATCACGATTCAACGTTTCGATTTTCTTATCAGTGAAATATGAAAGATCATCAATAGATCAATCCGAGTTTCAATTTTCAACAACAGAAAAAAAAAGATTTTAAATGGGGGAAACAAATTGAAACTGAATAACGGACGTACCACAGATGTACGTCGATATCGCACATTCTAAAAACGAAACCTAGAAAGAAGGAAGGGCGTGAATATGTACGCCGTACATTCAAACCAGAAAATACTGGGTAACTTTTTTTGCGACAGATGATATTCGCTTTTGAAAACTCATAATTAAATGCAAAAATAATCAAATTTATTTGCATACATATCCAGCAGTTAGTCTGGCAATCTATGATTGTACTTGATAGGAGACCAATGTATTGATTTCAACCACGCACGTTTAGTCTCTATAAATTATCTTAAAAACAATCAACTAGATCGATATTTAATGATAATACATGATTTACGAATCTGTCGTTTTTCTCTCCCTCTGTCTGTCTGTCTCTGAGGTAGGTTAGTTTATTCACTTGCCTGTAATAATAAGTTTCGATCGGTGATACGTCCATATTGAAAGTGATATACTTCAATGTTGAAGATTCTTGGGATGTTTTTGTTATTATATTAAGTCAAATTGGATAGGGGCAATTTCTATTTTATTGTATAGAATATCTGTCACTGGACAATTTGCATATCAACAGTCAGAAAGATGAAGACGACAACAACGATGACGATGATGCGGAAGAAAGAAAACGAGACGTCAGATGACAATTCCTTTTCGTTGAAATGTCTCAGATAAATAATATTTAAGATCGACAGATGTACGCAGATATATAAACGGGATAATATGTAAAAAAAAAACTTCAAGAAACGACTCATCAACAGTCGATGATCGCCATCAGATAAGAACGCACGAGGCTTTCTCTCAATATATATATATTTTTTTTGTTTTTCGTTTCTCATCTATTAAGTAAATACTTCTGTCGGTTTTAATATACATCAGCTTTCTAAACATGTATTTCTAATCAAGAATAAATAGATATAAAAATTATTCGTCAATGGAGAGTATTAACAAAACAAAATATATATGCACACTCATTAATGATAATCTTTTTCTCGCTTTTATATGTGAAAAGATTTTTTGATAAATGATTTGCATTGTTAACAAAAAAAAAAGAAACAAACAAACGTTTCTTTATATATGATTTTTTGTTTTGTTTCAAATTTCCTTTTAACCTATCGATTACACTTTATGTACTTTTTTCATATTACTTGACTGATGAATATATAAATATATATGATCGTATTAATTTCGTTGTCTCCTATGGCGAAGCAATCAAGCAGAACATCAACGCTAAATCGATGTTAAATACGTTTTCGTGGCGAATGAAAAAGAAAAAAACAACGGTGACGATGAGCAATCGAAATAGTTCGAACGCAAAAAAATCCCTACCGTAGTTGATAAAAATAAATCTGCGCTATGCAAAGCAAAAGGGAGCTATTGAGTATGAGAATTAATCTATTGAAAGATGCGTAAAAGAAAATTGAGAATATATATATATGTGTGTGTCTATCTATGTGAGGTTGATTAGAAATTCTGAATAAGTTGTTTTTTTTCGCTTTAAGATATTTAGATAAGAAAACTAAATGAGTACGGATATAAATTATTCGAGTGGCAATGGCCGTCATTCGCCGCCTACTATCACGCCAACCTACGGTTCCGGAAGTGCTAATGAACCAGAAGATCGAGCATCAGCACGTGGTACACGATGTGTAACTGGATTCAAATTTTTAAAATCTATTCATGGAATATTAAATATTGTTATTATTGTAAGTAGATTAATAAAAAAAAAACTAAACACTTGAATTAACTATTTCATTTTCAATATTAGATTGCGCTTGTTTGCGTTATTATAAGTGCGGCTGTTGCTGATAAAGATAATGCAAAGCGGGCTGATAAATACAGTTCGTTTTCAAAGGCAAAAGTGAGCGCATTTCATACACGAAATGCCATACTTGTATTTGCTTGCTTCGGTTTATTTCTTACGCTTGTTGATACAATTCTTCATGTTACAGGATTCATTAATCGTTTGCCAGCTATATTCGATACCATTGTAAGAAAATAACTCACTACGTGTTATCTATGTTTTTTTAAAATTATTTTTAAAATTTTAGTTTATTATTATTATGTTAGTATTCGGTGGTATTTATCTTATACTTGGATGTTGCGCTGCGGCATGGGAAAAGAAGATGAAAGATACACAAAACTATATTGGTGGTTATAAACGTAAAGGAGCGGCCGCATCTGCTTCAGTAAGTAGTATTCATAGGTTTTTTGCTCTATATCTCTCTTTCTTTCTTTAGTTTTTTCTCTTTGTTTCAATGGGTGCAGTAATTATCAACTTTGCATTGCGTTTAATACGTCCAAGATCCATCCAGAACTCATAAATAAATCGAATCTCAATAATTACAGACAATTTTCCATGTGTTGTTTTTTTTGTTTCTCATTTTGCCTTTCATCTTTTTTTTCCAATACACAAAATAAGATCCAAAACGTATATATACTCATCGATATCGATTAGCAAACTTAATGAAAGAAAAATAAAGTCTTTACCAAAATGATTAGCTTTCAACTAGGCGACAAACGCAATAGTAGAATATTCTTTATTAGGGATACACTTATTCAATGGGTTTTTCTTTTCCATCTATGCTAAGATAAACTAATTGATATTTTTATTATCATCTGTCACAATGAATTATATTTCCGAAAAACTGGTTGGATCTATTAGAGACATTTGACATGTCAAGCAGAGATCGATTTTTGTGTGGTACAAGAATATTTAAACAATATTTGAAATATAAATCATCATGCTGTTAACGTAATTATAAATCTTTCAGACAGCTTGACCTGAATTTTTAATCTGACAACAATTTTAAAAAAAAATTCTATTCGCATATGATTTACATGTAATATCTCTGAAAATTAAACGAACTAGAAAGATTGACAGAAAACTTTTGTTTACATCTTACTCATTAGGCCTAACTGACTGTATCAGACAGGAAATTGCCAAATTTAGTCCTATTTAATGGATACTTTAAGGGTAAATAACTATTTAAAGTTAAGCCTATTAATATATTTTTTTTCTTTTATGCTCATCGAATTATTTACGTCTATCAAAATCTTTTGTTTGAAACAAAAACTATGTACTTTGATTTTTAGTTAAGTACAAAAACTAAGAACCGGTACTCACGTCCTTTGCATTGCACTGAAAATTTGACTGCTCACTGAACCGATGTTAATCTAAAATGAAGTTAAATATTATCTATTACATAAAAGTGAAACGCAAGATAGGATTCAAACAAGAATTTAACAAAAAAAACGAAATATCGTTTAATTATTTATAGTATTCTAATTCACTAGGAGGAATTATTAATCGCCCATGCTGAAATATAGCGACACAGGAAAACGAGTGCTTTCTTTTTTGTCATAGATTTTCACTCGAATAGATATTATTATAGACGAATACGAGCAAAAAGAAAGAGAGAAAAGACAGGAAAAAGACGAAGAAGAAAAAAAAAAGAAAGAAAATCATTTCGAAATATATAAGCGTTGACTTCCGTTGGACCTGTTTGTTAGTTCGATAAAATAGCATCAACATCCTTCGCTTGTTTGTGTATCAAAGTAGAAAATCGACATTTATGTTTAAATGCAATTGTTCCATGTAAGTCATGCGTACGAACGCATCGCATTGATGAACTCATTTCTTATTAGTTACAATCGGAAAAACCATCTCAATATCGTTTTAAATTAAAAAAAAACCTGTTTATATTACCAACAATAAATCAAAGCATATACATGAGAATCTTCTTTCTGTGTCAGATATGCCGATGTCTGATTACAGATAATTATCAAAAACTTATTCGTATTTTTAATTTAGTGTTCTTTTGCTCCACTGCAATTAATTATCTTGCCAAAAAAAACACACACACACGCTTTTTTACTCTCTGATCCAACGGATTTTATTAGTTCGAATTAACATGAGTTGAGCTCAAAATTTATATTTGACGCAATATTTGATCCACATTTTGTATAAGACATGTACATTTGTATTGTATGTTTTTAATATATTCAGGCTTGAATAAATGTCTCACGTTCAGTACGATGATTATGATTCTATGATTCAATACGAACACGTTCGAAGTAAATAAATATTACGAAAAACAAAACACAAAGATATAATGACAATGTTTTCTATTTTATCTCACTTAAATAAGTAATTAGATAAATCTGTTGATACATTAATCATTCCGTAAATATCTTTTCTCATAAATCAAAGAACATTTTTCTTTCAATTGTAATTTTTACTATCAATCAAATAATGTAGTAGCAAGTAGCGATATCTATTCAATGTGGGAAATACAATGCAATGTACTACCACGTCCACAGCGTCGTCGTTCGTTGTCGGTTAAATATGGAATAGATAAGCAATCACATATTCGTAATTCATAGTTAGAAAACCGAAAAAAAACAACAACAACAGACGAGTTTTGTTTTGTTTTTGAAATCATGTTTAAATTGAATCTCGTTCTTCTTATTATTACAACTCTTCAATTGATCTGTTCTATTCATACGTTTGATATTGAATTAACTGTGCTTGTTCCAGCAAATCAACGTGAATGTTTTCATCAAATACTTGAACAAGGCAAAACAATTGAAGTTGAATATGAAGTATTAGCCGGTGGTGATTTAGATATTAATTATTGGCTTTATTCACCGTCAAATCGTGTTCTTCATTCGGATTTAAAGAAACGTGATGGACATCAAACATTAAAATTAGAAGAAACAGGCGAATATCGTTTTTGTTTAGACAATGCATTTTCACGTTTTAGTCAAAAACAAGTTTACTTTAGTTTACGACCACTTAATGAACATGGTCAACAAGATTTCGAACAGGAAACAGAAGAATGGATGAAACAAGTTGAAAAAGATCAACTTGGTGATCTACAAACGAAATTACAAGATATTAAAGTAAAAAAAAAACGAGATGTTTTCATTGATTTTGACTTGTCTTCTTAGGATTTATTTCAACGTATTTGGAGTAATATGGAAACAGCACAACGTTATCAAGGTGTTTTTAAAAACTACGAAGTACAAGATCGTTTATTAGTTGAAAATAATTATTCTCGTATTAATTTCTGGTCAACATTAAATCTATGTTTAATGATCACAGTTACAATCATACAAGTTATTACTATACGTAGTCTATTCGAAAGTAAATCAGCATATGGTAAATTTCTACGTGGAAAGAAATAGACATTTTCATTGCATGATGATGATTATTATTATTGTTCCGTTTTTGTTTTGTCTTTTTATTGATCTGTTTGTTTTTATTCTTGATATCGATTTAGAAAACATAAGAATATAATTAACAGTTTTCTAAGCACGAATATTTTCGTCTGTCTTTCTCTTTCTCTCTCTCTCTCTTTTTGTCTATTTATTATTATTTTTTTTGGCATTTATTCGTTCTTTCAGCAAGATATTGTTAGAAAATATGTATGTTGTTATTTTCATTCGAGCATTTTTCTCTTTCGTGTTTTATTAGTCAATGTCTTTAACAAGAAAAAAAAACAAATCACTAACTGACTGAATGCATTTCTTTTTTTTTCTTCTTTCAGTATGCCCGAATAGTATGTGTGTGCGCCGAGCTGCTTTTTATTAGTATCTTTTACACAATATTGATTAGTTCGAATGCAGTCTACGCAATAGTATACCCATGTCCGAAAAGTGAGAACAGCCGTTCTTCTTCTTTTTTTCGTTCAATTATCTACATGTAGACGTTTTGCATTGTTCTTTTTTTTTCTTCTTCTTCTTTCTCTCGCTCGCCTATTTTAGTAATCTTGCTCGGACAATCTTTTTTTTCTCTCTCTCTCTCTCTCGTTCGGACGTGCGCGAGTAAGTGAAGTAGGAGGTGCCAACATCAACATAGACGATTGAACATATTTGCATTGTAATCGTTTAGAAGAGACATTCATTGATTGTACTTCGTTAATAGCTTGTCTTCGAAAAACAAAAGTAATGAAGTTTTAGAGTCGATGAAATCGAATAGATTCTTTTTTCAAAATGATTGTTTACTTTATAAAAGAGAGAGAGAGAGGGAGATGAAGAAATACGACGAAAATTATTTCGAATATATGATAAACTTTTTTTTTTCGTCTTAATATATGACAAGAAGAAAAAGAAAAATGAGAAAGTGAGAGAATAACAACAAATCAAATACTATTGAGAGAGAGAGAGAACGAGAACAGATCCCTTGTCGACAACGACGACGATGATGATGATGATCAATGTTGTATAGTGAAGGAGAGCAATCGTTTTCTTATTCATTATTTGCTTTGATCAAAGCCTTCGTATCCGTCGTGGTTGCACATATTTGTTTCTAGTTCGATCTTTGAGTCGACAAGTAGGCACGCAAATTTACTCAGTTTTTCTTTCGATTTCTCCTATTATTCATATTCATTTGATTTCAAAGAGAAACGAAGAAAAAAATTTTTTTGTTTTTCTTTTAGATTTAACTTGCGAAGAGTAATATAAACCGTTTTTCCGTGTTTTTTTTCTCTCTTTTTCAATGACAGCTAACGGTGAAATGAGTGACGCACCTCGGCCACGTTTATGTCATCTTCGTCGATGGCCAAATTTTGTTGGCTACGGATTTAATTTACATTGTGAAAAATCTAAACCAGGTCAATTTATTGGCAAAGTCGATGCCGATTCACCGGCTGAATCAGCCGGCCTACGAGAATACGATCGTATCATTGAAGTTAATTTTGTTCCCATTGGAAATGAAAATCATAAACAAGTTGTATCAAGAATAAAAGAAGGTGTTACAAGAAATGGTACGAAATATCCTGAAGAAGTTATTCTACTTGTTATCGATCCTGAAGCTGATACTTATTATAAAAATCAATCGATTATTGTTCGAAGTTCGGATGAAAATGTTGAAAAACATGAAACGGAAATTCGCGATGGATCAGGTTTGAAATTGAAAATTTCGAAAGCATAATTAGATTTTGATTTTTTTTTTGCATTAGAAAATGATCGACAATCACCTCATAGTATTGAACAAAGTCATTCGTCACCTATTGTAGAAAAAGCAACACGAACATTATCAAATGAATCCAATCGAGAATACAAACATGTTACTGATTTTACCGGTCCAACCGTTACACATACAACTAAAGTAAGAGATGAAATTAACAAGATCAGTTTTCATTTTATGTTAAATCGAAATATTAGAACTCAGATATCGTTGGATATAGAAATGTTCATTTTTTTTTGTCTTGTTGTTCTTCAAGAGAATTTGATAATCTTCTGAGATAAGAGAACTATCAGCGTTTTTTTTTGTGTCTCTGATCTCCGATTACAAATATCGAAAGGATTAGAAGACGAAGACAAATTCGAACATTATCATTGTTGTTTTCTTTTTAATAGACAAATGCTTCACCGACAATCTCAAGAACATCAGATCGTGATTACGAACACGACAATGGTCATGAACAAGATCTGCCATCATCGGAAAATGCGTCGCCAAAAACTCAATTGAAACCAATTAAAACCGATATTTCACGTACTAGTCCATCTCAAGTATCGCCATCAAATGGTTCAGGAGATCCGCTTGAATTAAGTAAATTTCATTCAAATCAAAAAGCAAATCATTTTCGTTCGGATTTAGAAATGTCTGCCGCTGAATATCGAGAAAAATTAAAAGCTCAACATGCTCGCAAACGTGATCCTCGTCAAGATCAACAATTATCCATGAAACAAAAACATGATTTAATTGATCATTTATAAAACTCGATCGAATACAACAATTCAAACGAGAATGGACATCTCTCTCTCTCTCACACACAAACACACATTTATTATATGCACAGATACTAATCTTCTTCGTCGTCGTCTTCTTCTTTTTTTTTCTTTTCTTTGTCTTGCCAATACATCTTTTCTCTTTTTACCGTTTTATTCTTTGCACACATACAGTACAAAACAGTGAACATTGTTCAAAACCTAAGAAAACAACAAAAAAAAACAAAGTTATAATTACAAGTGTGTGCAGTTTTTATTTATCTGTATATTGTGATTTTGATCTTCGCTTATGTTAGTTTCTCGTTCTTTTTTTTTCTTGTTGCCCAAAGATATGTGTGATGATCTGTCCGAGCAAAATCAAACGATTCAAATAAAAAGCAAATAGAACGCTGTTCTCTCAGTATAGATCGATGTATCGATGTTTCTTTTTATTGTCTAATAGGCAACAAACAGACAAAAAACAAGTAAGATTTATCTGACTGTACGTCGAGTTGCATGAAGCATACGTCGAGGTCGTCGACAAAAGTTTTTATTCATTGGTAAATTCGAATTTGTACATTGTGTTGCAAGATCAGACAACCATTGACCAATAAACCAAATACGTTTAGCTTCGTCATCAATAAAATCATGTGAAAGTAATTTAGCGATAATAACATTATTCGTTTGTAAACAAGGCGTTGTTGTACGTGCATGTGAATTCATATCGTAACCTGTTTGATGTTCGATGACTATTCGTACACCAAAAAATCGACTATCCACACACGAATACTCGTATGTACGTGTTTGTTTAATTTGAAAGAAATCGAAGAAATTCAGAAGATTTCGATTGAATTGAAAAATACAATCGCCTTGAGCAGATAAATGTTCGAAAACGCAATTTTCTAAATCTTTAATTTGTAGAAAATTACAATAATCATCGTTGATATGTAATTCTTCTTCATCGGATGCTTTACCAATTGATGTACGTATGTCATAAATATCATCGAATGTATTCGGACAATTGGAATTCATTTTCGATTTTACAATATCGATATGTGTAAATTTCGATGAATATTTTAATAAACGTTTAACAGAGAACGATCTTGGATTTTGAAGATTTCGTTTTAATTCAAGAATTAAACGTTTATTTTCATGGCGCAAATATAAACGATATGTTAATTGATAATTATGTATTTGTCGAAAACCTTTGCATGTTAATTCATATTCGAATGTTTGAAGATCATTGATGCCTTTATTTTTATTGAATGTAATGAGAAAATGTTTATCTTGATGTGCACGACGTTCTTCTTTACGTAAATCATCGGCATTGACATGTTCACATTGAAGACTATGAGGATATTGTATTTGTTGACGACGATTTTGATATGTGTAAACCGTACCAAGACGAATTTCAATTGGTAAATGATCGATTTGTTCTGTTTGACGAAAATCATGAGATTTACGAAGATAATCTTCAACGAAAAGATTCTCTAAATAAACTGAATCATTCGTTTGATCATCATTGATTTGTACGATTGGAATACAATTTAGTTGATTGATATGTTCAGGATTAACCATGCCTGTATATGGAATAAGTTGAACTTGTGTTTGAGCATTCGTTGCTTTTTCAATGAGCATAATTTATTATCTTTTTTCTTTTCTATCAAAGAAATATATACTTTAAGTTTTTATTTTTCTGATTAATATCGAATAAAACGTCGTCTATTTATTTGGAGTATTATGAGAGAACGAGAGAGAGAGAGAGAGAGAGAGAGAGAGAAAGAAAATAGTATGTGTACTGAAGTAACACATGATGCATCTATACTCGACTCTAGTAGTAACCTTTGCGTATGAGAAAAAAAACAACAGGGAAAATATTGAATGTAAGTATAGTACATCGTCATACTGAAATCACGCGTTTATCATCAATAAAAATCAGACTCTAAACCGTATCATCTACCTGTCGCACGGTTTGATTAAAAACATCAATCAAGATTCGGAAGGAAAATATATGACTTTCATAAAATGACACAATGACTTTTATGTCCTTTTGTTTTTAGTCATCAGTTCCGTTCATGACTTTATCTTCCTACGACTAATCAAACTCAAAAAGATCAGGTGTAAATACACGTTTGTGATACTGAAAAAGTAGAACAAAAACAAGACTACAATCTACGGCCTCTTTTGTATCCTAATGATCAGGGATCAAAGAACAAGCAATTAATTGATATTTTTATCTTTATATGATCGACTATTAACCGAAAAAAGTACAAATTTTAATATATCTGTAAACATGCATACGTCAGATGTTCTTTTTTCTTTTGAATCACAAAAAAATATGCCTCAGGATACCATATTTGAGTCATATGCGAAATTATATGAAAAAGTACAAAAGCTGACGTAAAGTTAACGAGGCGAATGTCCTAAGTATAAGATTGATTGAGTGAATTGAAATTGAAATATGATACTAGCAAATTACTTTTCCTGCAGGTATATACTGCCATCTGACGAAGCATGTTTTGTTAAGGTTTAACCATGGAAACCATAAAGTCCGATGAAGAAGAAAACGTAAGAGGAAGAATCCTTTCAAACGTTCGCTTGAATCTTGTTACTCTTTCTAATCCTCGAAATCAATCATCATGAGTATGAAAAAATAGCTAAAACATTTTTTAAAAATATTTCTATATTCTATGTCTTAGATCAATCTGGATTCGATTTCTTTGATGATCTGAGTTTTAATGCGAATAGTATGTTGAGAAATCCAAATCTTGACTAAATATTTATCGTATTTATTAAGATAAAAGTTCGACACAAACAAATTTGCAAAAATCAACTGTTATCGATGATGATGATGATGATTGGTCAGACTTTGAAACAGTACGAGAGAAAACTGAAAAAGAAAACACGCGATTTTTATACTTAATCAACTTTTTTTTTCAGTTAAAAAAATCAACGGCAGTAATAGCAACAGCAACAACTCTAGTTAAAAAACGACAAGATGATTTCAATGATGATTCAGATCAAGAGGATAAATGGAATCGAACAGGTGGTTCGAATGCTGCTTATTTTCCGAGTTTTGGTGGAACTAGTAATCGTTAAGAAAATCTTTATGTATAAATACTTTCGTTTATTTATCTAGCTCAAGGTCAGGATACGATACAACGTATTGTTAATCAACAACGGCCAACTACAGCGAGTGGCTCTCGAACATTCGATAGTCTATTTGGAAGTAAGAAACGTTTAGCTTTAGTTATTCTTCAGAAACTATTTCTTTGAATTAATCGAGGTTCACCTCCAAAATCAGCTGTCCATACAGATGCAGACAAAAATAAAAAATCAGTTCGGTAAGAATTCGAACATTGAAGCCAATTGAAAAATCATTTCTCCTGAAATCTCCTAGATTCGATGATTTTGATTTACCTCGTCCGACAACTGCTCCTTCATCTGCCGATGCAACCGCACAAAATCGTTCGACAATCGGTGGTATAACTTCGTTGCGTACAGGTCTCGAACCGGACAAATCTCCTGATATCTTCTCAACCAACAAATCTTCGGATATTTTCTCGACAGCTAAACCATCGACTGACTCAAATAAATCGAATGATTGGCTTGGTTTGAAAGATGAATCAAGTGAAGAAGATGGATCTGCTCCACCACCACGTCCAGCACCAAAAATCGAACCTGTTCTCACGACAATTGCGAAAAAAACTCCGATTCTACCTGTTCAACAGCCAACACCAACCGTTGTTGTTGAACCACCGAAAAAATCCGTTCTCGATGCATTTCTCGATGACGAACGACTTGTTCTAACAACGAAAACTCCTATTACACCAGTAGTACCTACGACAACTAATTCGGCGACAGATTTTTGGCTTGACGATCGAACAAATACACAAAAACGTCCGGCAACCGCTGGAACAACTCGAACGCCCTCGTTTACCGATACTCAACCAATAAAAAATTCAACAAATACAGATTTCGGTATTGAACAATTTCATGTTCGTTTGTCATCTTCATCAGTCTCTTTATTTAGCCGATATTATCTTCAAAGACACAACTAAAGATACGATATTTAGTACGGAACCACAGACTTCATCAGGCAATCGACCAGTTAATGTACATTAACAGAAAAACCAAATATCTTTGATTTGATTTGATTTTTTGTTTTCTTTAGCTTGACATGAAAAAACTCGAATTTGAAAATCATGAATTAAAAATGACAGTCGAACATATGAAACGTCAACATGAAATTGAAGTAGCCATGCTCGAAGAAGGTTATAAACATCGTATTGAATATCTTGAAAAGACATGTGAAAGACGAGAATCAAGATATAAAGAAGAAAACGAACATTTACTTCGACAATTAAATGATCGAACACAAAAATATGAAAACGATAAATCAGCATTACTTATCGAACATCAACGACGTTTAGATGATCTACAACGAGATCGAACAACTGAACTAGAAAATCTTCGAACATTACAACGGTTTGATTGTTTTTGTGTTTGACCTTCTTCAATCGCTGTGCTCTTTTTTTCTCTTGTTCGTCTAGTCAAACTCTTGATCATTTACGACGTGAACATGAACAAACGGTACAACGTTTAAAACAACTTAAACAAGAGGAATTATCAACAGCACTCGATGTTACAACACATACAAGGTTGATTTCGAGAGATTTGTCAAATTTATTGAATTGAAAATATTATTTTTAGAGCCTTCGAATCAGTTGTCGATCATATGGAACAAAACGCCAAAAATATCGATGCACTTCGACTTAAACTCGAAGCTAAACATAATTCAGTCTTAACCGATAAAGAAATCGAAACTCGAGCAAAAGAACAACAACTCAAAGGTATTTATTACTGATTCAATTTTTCTTTTGATAAGCTCACCTTTTCCCATTTTTAGCCTACGAAGAACGTCTACAAATGCAAACAGCAGATTTCGATCGTGAACGTAAAAATCTTCAAGAACTTATCTCTCGATTAGAAGTTCATCTTTCTGAACAAACAAAACTCGTTGAAGAAGTACAATATCTACTACCGTTCTTTGTCTTTCTAAACAAATGTTGTTTTTTTTATTCAAAGGAACGATGGAAAGCATTGCAAGCACAAAAACGTATGGAAGCTATGCAAGACGCATTAAATGGCGAACAACGTTTATTCATGGAGAAATTAGCTCGTGATCGAGCTGATATTCAACGTAGTAAAGATCAATTACTTGAAGATCAAAAAACAGCTCTTGCAAGTGTCTATGAAACTCGAACACATCTCGCTGATGAACGTGCTAAAATCGAAGCTCTACAAAAAGCATTTCAGGAACAAAAACATCGAGACTTGTTACAAACGACAACGGTATAAATCGAGATCGTAGAGTTTTATCTCGAAAGTTTGTTTTTTTTTGTTTTTATTTAGATCGAAGCTGAAACTCGTGCTCAACAGAAACTTGTTGCCGAACAAATGCAACGTTTAGAAAAACGCGAACAAGATTTAATCAAACGTGAAGAAACATTAGCCTTAGAGAAACGTTCGTTAAATGAACTCAAACAACGTTTAGAACTTGAACAATCAACATTTCAAATTCAACAAGATGATTACAAACAAAAAGTCAATGAAATCGATCATGCCAATGATTCGATTAAGAAAGAACGTGATCGTTTATCACAACTTTACTACGAGCTTCATGCTCTCGATGGCAAACATACGGGACGACTTCATCAATTACAAAAATCGATTAGTACTTTGAGACAACAAGAAGAACAAATGACTGATGTAAGAATCTTTGTTTTTGAAATTAAATCATACGAGTCTTATTTTTCTGTTTTGTAGCAATATACAAAAATGAATACGGAACGAGACAATTTAAATCAACTTCGTTCGAGTGTTACATTCAAAAAATCGACGCCTCTAGTCGACTCTGGTTTTTCAAGTAATCTAAATAAACAAACAAAGAAAATACAAATCCATGTACTCTATTTTAGCATTGAAATTATCAACAATGAATCCAATTTTACCAATGAATACAACTCAACAATCGTTTGATGAAAATGCTACATTAAGAAAACTTCGTATGGACGCATTGCAAGTATGTTTTCTATCAGAAAACTAATCAAAATAGACGAATTTATTCTCGATAATTATTTAGGAACAATTATATATTCAAGATGAAATGTTATTCTTAAATAATTTACGCACTAATAATCATCTAACAGCACGAAGTTCAAGTCTTTCGAATCTCGTTCGAACAAATCATTAGAAAAAAAAACAACAATAAAAATTCTCTTTTTTTCTTTTTGTGTATTTATATAATAAAAAATAATAATTTAAAAACAACAATAACATTCACATATCTGTAGACACGAAGTTTTTTTTTTCTCCTTCAAATGATCTGTTTTTTATAAATCGATTGTCATTTATTTCTTATTTGATTAAAATCAGTACTGTTGAATGTTAGACAATAGAATTACATTTTTAAAATTTACTATCTGGTTTTTATCAAACGATTTTTTTTTCTTGTTCTATTTAAACATCGAGTATTGTCGAAGATTTGTTCGCATTTGGAACAACATAAAAAGGTGAGAGTTTTGATTGCATCATAGATATACTACTGATAAGGAAAGATTCATTCATTCGATAGTCAAAAAAAAGAAATACCTATGATTCGAAAGAGAAAAGAATGAAATAAAACAGTGTCGTGTGTCGAAACACAATGGTTTATTTATTTACTTATTGTTATTCTATTCTAGTCAATCGTCGACAATATGACAAATGATACTGATCAATCGAATCGACAAAAGTTTGTGTTTTTTTATCGACTTGAATTAATTAAACAAAAAAAAAATGACTAATTATTTGTATTTTCTAGAAGAAATTTTTTCGAATATTTATTTATCAAATTCAATACATTCTATGAACAGAAATATTCTAAACTCGGCTATTTTATTGGTCATAAACCATATATTATCTTTTGTCTTTCATTTCTACTCACTGGTCTATGTTCATTTGGTTTTCTTCGTTATCAAATGCTGACAAATACCGATGAATTATTCATTCCAATCGGTTGTCGTAGTATTCAAGATGGTCATCTCATTGCACAAATTTTACCAATTAATTATGATGATTATCATATTCATCATGATTATGATTTAGGTCTATTTGGTGATGTTATTTTTGCTGCCGATGATCATGGCGATATAACACGACCGCCTGTTCAACGAGAATTAGAACGAATCTATAATTTAATTCAAAATGTTAATATTACATTTGAAAATCGAACGTATTACTATCGAGATCTTTGTGCTAAACGACATAATCGATGTGCAATCGATGGTGAAGTATTTTTTCGAACATCATTTTGGCAACGATTGAAAGATAAACAATTGGATAAATATATTCTCAATGGTTTATATACGGATGATGATGGTGAACCGAATTTATTAGCATTTATATTTGGTAAAAATTTACAATTAAATACCAAGGATGGTACATTATTTTCAAAGATATTAAAATTACATTTTAATCTACGACGAAATATGCGCGATAATCGAACGAATCAATTGATTAACGTCGAACATCTCAGTCGTATGTGGGAACAAGCATTTTTGAAATTTTTTCAACATTTTAAATCAATTATTGTCATACCCGTCTATTCGGTATCGACATCGATCGATCAAGAACTAGAAAATAATATCAAACTCGATTATATACTTGTTGTTGTAACATTCATTGTTATGATTATTGTTGCTACATTTTGTCTATCTATTCGTGGCACATTTAGACAATCACCTGCATATTTATCGTTTATTGGCGTTCTTGCGACGATGTTAGGTCTAATATCAGGCTTTGGCTTTTGTTTACTCATTGGCATACCAATGTGTTCACTTGTTTTCGTTACACCATTTCTAATTATCGGTATGCAACGAATCATACAATTTAAAAAATGATGTTTTTTTTGTTGTTGTTGTTGATTGACTAGGTGTAGGAACTGATGATATGTTTTTAATTTATTCAGCATATCGTCGAACGAAATCGTCTGATACAACATCTCAACGTCTTTCGAATACATTTCGTGTTTGTGGCTCCGGTATAACCATAACAACATTGACAAATATTATTGCATTTCTCGCTGGTTCAACAACGAATTTCTATAGTATTCGTTTATTTTGTTTCTATACAAGTGCATCAATGGGTTTTTGTTATCTCTATCAAATCATGTTATTCGGTAGTGCAATTGCAATTTACAATGAATGTGTCAATCATAATCGTCATACATTAGTTCCGTGTCTAATCGATCGACATTCAACGAATACAATTCAACAACAACGTCGACGTCATCATCATCATCGACATCAATGTTTACCATGGAAAGAGATGTTTGTCTATCTTATTAAACCATTGTTCACTCGTTTCGGACAGATTTTCATCAGTATTTGTTTTCTTATTTATACGATTTGTGCTATTTATGGCGCTCTACAAATGAAAGACGGCATGAAACTCGGACAATTATTAAATGATAGATCCTATGCTAAAACCTATTTCGATACGTTAGATCGAGAATTTGAAGTCTATCCATTAGTACAATTTGTTATTACAGAACCGATACCGTATTGGCGAGTGGATTATATGAAACGAATTGAAGATTTAAAAACTAAAGCAAAAAATTTAGATGGTAAAAATGATAACAAAAAAAAACGAATTAAAAATTTGAATTCAAATGATTTTTTTTTTCGTAGGAATGGATTCGAAATTGGATTTTTCATGGTTTACATTGATGGGCTATGAACCACAAGATCATCCATTTGATAATGGTACATCTTTCATGGATTTGTTACACGGTTTTCTTAATTTAATACCATTATTTGAACATGATTTAGTTGTCAATAAAACTCATATTTTAATAAGTCGTTTTTATTTAAAAATTGGTCGAATTAGTTATAATTCATCGGATGGTTATTTAGTTAAACAATTACGTTCATTAACTGAACAATCGAAATTACCAATCATCGTTCATAGTAGTCTATTTAAATACTACGAACAAATGTATGAAGTTCTCCCGAATATTATTCAAACATTTTCTATAGCCATTGGCGCAATGTTTCTTGCAACATTTCTCATCATACCTGATCTTCGTTCGGTATTGATTATTATTTCAACAATGTTCATGATTTTAACAAGTCTCGTTGCTGTTCTACATATTTGGGGCGTGCAAGCATCATCTGTCATGATGATCGAATTAGTTATGTCAATTGGTTTTTGTTCAGATTTTTGTGTACATATTATACACGCATATTTAACAAGCAAAGGTACACGTAAAGAACGTTCACGACAAGCATTGATACATATGGGCATGCCAATTCTTTGTGCAAGTTTATCGTCGATTATTGGCGTACTATTTCTCGGTCTAGCTAAGTCATATTTATTTCGAACATTTTTCAAAACAATTCTATCGATCATGATCTTGGGTGCATTGCATGCACTCTGTTTCCTTCCGGTTTTACTTTCATTAATTGGCTCGCATTGGTTATCACATAATGATCATTCGAAAGATCAACATAATGTTTTACAATTGACAACATCTGTCAACGGTCAACTCATCGATGAATATCGATCGAAAAAATGTCAATTACAACGTGCACAAGACACAATTGAAGAAGAAGACGATGGACTTATAAAATCAACGAATTAATCCGACGGATTTATTATTTTTTTGTTGTTGGTAATGGTGTTGTTGTTGTTTTTTTGTATTCAATTAAAATAAATATATGTACAACTGATACTTACTCAGTTCGTTTTTCTTTTCGCTTTTACTCGATGAATTCTATTGTACTTTTTCGGGTCTTTTTTCAATGTTGGTAACTATGTACTGAAAATACGTCAGCAAAATAATAAATCGAAAAAGAAAACATGAATCACTTATCTTTTGTATTTAATATTTGTTAAAATGAACTAATGATTCAAAATGAGTGGTCTATTTATTCATTGAAAACAGTTTCAATTCGATATTTATCTATGTATATCGTCTATGAATAGTTGATTTTGTTTCTTTTGCATTTTTCTTTTGAATTAAGGCACATTCGCCTTTTGATATTGACTTTTCTGTATGTTTGACTAATAGATTCGAATTACGATGGTAAATTATATTCTAATGATACACACACGCGAGTCAATCAATCATCACGATTTTGACTCATTTCAATGACAAATTTTTGAGTTCGACCTTTGAGGACGAAGTGTAACAAATATTATGGCAAACCGAAAGTACGATTCAGAACCACTCGTTTGCATAGCGCAGCTGTAAGGACAAATAAAATATATATATATAAACGGAACAGAATCTAAGAGACGGAGAAAAAAAGACTCCTGAAAAGCAAGATCATCATCTCTAAGGAACAGAGGAAAAAAAGCGAAAAGAAGAAGAAGAAGAAGAAGAAGACGACGACGAAGAATGAGAGAAAGAAAGAAAGAAAGAAAAGGACGTTAGAGAACGGCACCCTTAAGGGTTGTTATTTTTCTCTGGTAAGTAAACTAAATAAAAATGATTTGATAGAATAACAGGAAAGCGCGTCAGAGTTCGATGAAACTATCGCCAATCGAATACATCGATTTGTTACTCATTGGTTTAACTATTCGTGCAGAACAGTTTGTCGTATCGTTGTTGTTTTTTTTTTCTCTAATGTATCCATCTATCTGCATACGTACATAGTCTATCTCGACGCAGTACGATTCGTTCGTACGTACGTACGAAAAAATAATATGCTTATGATAGATAGATGTATCGTTCGTTCTTTTTTTTTTCTTCTTCGTCTTGTCATACTTTCGGTATATAATCGATATCGTTTTCTTGCTTGTTTAAGATGATGATGATCGTGTCTTATAGTATTATATAAAATGATCGATATGTCGTTTTCAAATCTTATTTATACACGCAAATGGAGTAAAATGTTTTCTCCAATCACAACATTTTTTACTCAAATAAGTACGTTTGCATACGGTTGTTTCATAATCTACCATTTATCATTGTTTTTTAAGGTAAACATTTAGGTCTACAAACAAATTTATCTAAGACGACTCATGACGAATATTCAGTCAAAATGAAGATGTTATCGAATGGTAATCATATTGAATTCGATGACGATGATGATGGTGATGAAAAATTCGAATCGAATTCGTTTTCATCTCGATTGTTGTCATTCTTTCGTTTATCTTCACAATCACATAGAAAATATTTTCCTTTTTCATCAACAAACAATTATCTCTATCATCAATTAAATCCAAATGATAATTCAAATTCAACAACAATCGAACTTCCATCATTAAATCAATCCGATGATACAACAAATACAATCGATTTTAATGACAAATATATTTTTACAACTGAACATTTTCTTTGGATATTTCTCGTGACATTTTTATATTTTACTTGGTTTATATTCGTAGCTGGTATTGGTTTGATACACATAATTATTTATTTAATTATGATTGTACTTTATTTAATTTCGGATCGAACACGACGTTTAACATTAGCTATTTTGATCTATTTGACTTATTTACTTTTCTATGATGCTCTACATCTGATACCGAATTATACCGTTTCAAGAGTTCATATTGAAGATGTTTATAGGATTGAAAAGAAATTCTTCGGTATTGTTAGTCAAGGACAATTAATGACGTTGAATGAATATTTTAAAATCAATCATAAACCATTCTTAGATATTTTTACTGGCATTTGTTATTTAAATTGGTGAGTCAACGAAATCGATCGATCGATTGATTGATTTTATTTTCATTTTTAGGATACCAATACCAATTGCGTATAGTCTTTACCTTTATCGATATAAAAGTAAACGAGATTATATCGATTTTGCGTTCACATTTTTGTTGACTAATCTCTTGGGATTTGTCATCTACTATATTGTCCCAGCAGCGTAAGTTTTAATTAATTTTATTTTGTTGTATTCGTTGTTTTTTCTCTTCTTCTTCTTCTTCTTCTCTTATTTTTAGTCCACCTTGGTACATTGAATATTATGGTTTTGAAATGAATATTAAAACACCAGGTAATCCGGCTGGTTTCAGAAATTTCGATCATTTAACTGGAATCAAACTATTTACATCGATGTATTCGAAAAATGCAAATATATTTGCTGCTATTCCATCATTACATGCAGCTTATCCTATGATAACTGTTCTCTATGGTTCATTAAGTAAAAAACTTTGGCTTCACATTTGCTTCGTTTTGTTTACGATCTCAGTCTGGTTTTCTGCTGTTTATTCGCGGCATCATTATGTTCTCGATGTGCTTGCTGGCGGAACATGTGCTATAACAGCTTTTCTACTCTATCGTCTTCTTTCACGTCTACCAGTCATTAATCGTCTATTGATTATCTACAGTAAATTAATTTAAAAGAAAATAGAAATCAAAATAAACGCACTGTGATGTTCAATCAAAATTAAAACTAGGATTTATGTTGTTCTGATAATGTGTTTGAATGATAAGCCGTTTCTATGCACATTTGGATTCGTCAGATTGATTGTGGCTTATAAACAAGCAGAAAAGAATCATGTTTCGTTTTCTTTTTGTTCTATTTCAATAAAACTAAAAGGGTCATTATCACTTGTGACTTTATTCTTTTCAGTTACTTATTTAATCGAATATTTCATTTGTATAAGCGAACAAATTTAAAACAAAACGAAAATATTTCATGAAAATTCTCCGGTTAAACAAACGATTAGCTGACATCACGAGATAGCCAGCAAGCTTAACATAGTATACCTCGTTGAGAGCGTCGAAAGGGTGCTGGGTGCCTCTTGAGTTGCTATCTCCAAGGTGAAGGATATTCGATTACAATTATTATATAAATTATCAAATATACATTCGCACTTCATTCAGTTTCTTTGTACTCATGTTTTAATATATTAAAAAAAAGTGAGAATTTCCCGTGAGAACGAAGAAATAGGAATCGATTTTGTTATCGATACCATGGTAAGAATGAATTAGCATATTTTTCAATGAAAACAATAGGTCGATATCTGAATATCAAAGAAAAGAAAGACAGACAGACAAAGAGAGAGAGAGGAGAGATTCGTTTCATGGCAACAGATCGGATTAGATATTAAAATAGAAATATCATCGTTGACTATTTTAACAGACCATTTGTTGATTTCTTTCTAAGTGTTAAACCTCAATTAAAATAAAATAAAGTTGCACCGTTTTTTCACTGGTTATAAACATATCCAATAGGTAAACGTATGTCATTTGTTTATTCATTCTTATTACTTTTTTTCTTTTGTTCTGTTCTGCACGTTATTTTTCTTCTTTCAATGAAGAGAATTCTTCGTTTTTTTTTATTCTGGTTTTGTTTTTGCTTACAATGACCGACTGGCTCTCTCTCTCTCCCTTGCTCTGTATCGCATACATACAGATGCTTTTTTTCGTCGTTTCACATAATGCACTTTTTCGTGTTTTTTTTTTATTCTTCATCTTTGATGTTTGTTCTAGCTTTGCATATTTCTTCTATATTCAAACAACCTTTCGTTTGACTTCATCGAATCTAAACGTAAATTCTCAATTCAACCCTATGACTGGGTGTTTTTCTTGTTTCTTCTCATTTGTCATGGCATCCTTAAAAGTGAGTTCATGCTCAAAACACACACACACATACTTGAGTAGGCGTATCATCTTCAAATAAATAGTAAATGTTCGTTTCATTAGAAATCAGTTAACTTTTTTTTTTCTTCAATAGTGACCTCTGTCACGACTGTATGCATGCATACATGCGTACGTCTGTTCATCGCAGGACAAGGTCGAATAGGTGTGCATGTGTTTATTCTGATTTACAAAAAGGCGAGATCTTTTCTTGCTTCTTGCATTTAGTTTAACATCGATCATGACAAATTCAGAATTTCCTTTGTATTATTCTCGACAATTCTGTTAACTCGTCAGTATTACTATTGAGATTGTTGAGAGTTTATAGTTTTTTTTCTTCTTCTTCCTGTATGTCACTTCGGGTTTGTCCTTCCCTTTCCTTTTTTTTACATTTATTGAATTGCTCGACTAATTTATAGGCTAATGATCGACAAGTGAGCACACCTGTAATGAATGTTCGATTAGAGATACAGAATAGGTCATATTTGCATGAGATTTTACGTCGTTTCGCGTACATTTCATTTCGTTTCTCTCTTTCTTTTTGTTATAATTACATAGTAAATATCTACAATATGATCACCTTTAGACGTAGACGAATCGACAAGGCATACAACGCGAGCGAGACAGTGAAGGAAGAAATCTATTGTTTGCAACATTACATTCCGATCAAGAGTCATTTGTTCGATGCCTTTTGGGCAACACATGCATAGATCTAATACTCATTTTCTTTTTCTTCTTTATCATTCATCATCTCTGGAATGAACAAGAGATCACAGAAGGTAACAAGGCAATATATATATATATATGAAGCTTACTGTCTGTCTACCGGCTGCATTTCTTTTTTTTTCTCATATTCTCCATCTGATCGCATGTTTGCATCATTTTGTTTTATTGAATAAACGTGATGCAATCTGCAATTATCGGATCGGTTGAAAGTATTGATCTCTTTTTCTTTTTGGTAAAGTCGATTGAGAGTAGCCGTTTGTTTCACTCTTCTTCTTCGTTTGTTTCTCCTTCTGTCCACATACATAGGTCAAAACTCCCGTCATCATCAGTCGATCACACAACGGAAGTCGAACTTTTCACTCGTTTTTTTTCTTCTTTTTCTCGTGTCATTCTGTTGGACGGAAAGAGAGAGGGAGAAAAAAAGCTCGACGAGAGAAAGGTGAAGATTGCATCGTTAACCTGTCCTTTCGTCTCCGTAGTGCGATGCACTAGTAATAGGAGATAAATAGTTGTGTGTGTACGAATACTTAACTTATTCATTTTCTAGATCTCTTCATTTCGTTTTGTTTTGTTTGATTATTCTATTGAATGGATTAATATCAAATGAAAGATCTCAACAGATATGGATTTCGATTTGGAACAAGTTTTTTCAATTCTTGACGAAAACGACGAAGGACAAATACAATTACGTCGTTTTGTTGACGTTGCTAGTAATTATTATTCAGACGCTGAGGTAGAAAGATTAACTTTGAAATAAAAATGTAACCTTTACTTTGTTGTCTTCTCAAGCAACTTGCTCGTATAACCAAAGCTCTTGATCCTCAAAATACTGGCTTTATTAATTTCGAACAATTCTGTGACGGTATTGCTCAAATAAGTTCCCTTCAAGGTTTAACATTGAAAGAAGTTGCATCGGATTTAACACGTCGTAGTCGAGAAAATTCACTGGTTGAAGATTCCGATCGACGAAGTTTGGTAAGAAAGAGTTATCGTTTTTTTTGCTTTTTATTCGCAAAATCAAACGACGAAATTCATCGCATGAAAATATCTATTTTCTATTCCATAGACAACTCACAATAAACTAGACCTTTCCTCTCTATCTTCTTGGCCTAATCATTTGCAAGAAGAGGTGATAATCATTGTTGATAGTATTACGAATCACCATGTTTCTTTTTTCGTTGCTCTTGCTTTAAAAAAAAACAAACTTTTATGTTGTTTTTCTTATGATCAAAATTTAAATGTGTTTTCGTTTTTATATTTTTATAGAATCAAGACGGTAGTACAACAACATTTGGCGAATACGACGTCGAAAGTGACGAAGCTTTTCATAATCATAATTCTAAAATCCAAACTCCAATTAATCGATCGTCGAACAAAGACAATACAACGAACACAAAGAACTCGAACAGTAATCAATCGATCTCGCCACGACTAGATTCTCCTTTGTAAATTCGACAAGATTTCCTTTTCTATTTTCATACTTTTTCATTCGTTCGTTTAGTTATGGTGACGATGAAGAATTTACTGGTGTAGCCGAGCCGAATTCCAGTGGTTATTCATCGGATATTGTCGTACCTCGAACAACATCTCAGCGTGCTTCGTATGCGATAATATTTTCCGGTCAAAAGAAAATCTCCATGTTTTTCATTTCTAGTCAACTCTTTAAACGAAGTAGTTACCTTCAAACACTAGGTCCCACTGAGTCCACCGACAATCATTTACACGATACAGTTGACGAACTACAAAAAACAGTCGAAACATTAAATCAACAGAAACAATCGACAACTGAACGTCTTTCGAAAATTCAAACCGAAAATACCGATCTCAAAAGCCGGTAAAGGAAATATTCAACAGAATTGAAAGTTTCTTATTTTTTTTTGTTTGCTATTAGATTATTAGCACTTGAAGATCGTTTGCACGATCTCGAAGGTCAACATACTCGTACCGTGCAAAGTGAACAACAAAAATATCTCCAACGTGATCGATCCTATTTACAAGAAAAAGAAATTCTTCAATCAAGGTAGAATAGTCATTCCTTTTTTTCTTGATTATGCTTTCCGATGATCAGATTTAAAAAGAAAAAATTGATTTTATTTTTAGTGTCATGAGGTTTGTGTTTCTTGTGCTTAGATTGTTGTATTTTAACTTCTCCTTGTTTTGTTTTTATTACGTCCTACTTGCACTTTACATATATAGTTATAACATTCTGTTTCTCTGGGTTTTTGTTTGGAAATTTTCTAGTGAACATATGTTTTCTTTTGTATCTATAGAATCAATGCAATTGAAACCGAATTAAAACAAACAAATTCACTCAATGGCCAAATGACAAAAGATGTCAAAGAGCTTAAAGAAGTAGCGAGAGACGTGTTTTTGTTCTTGAAATAATTCGAATTATTTGAATTTTCTTTTGAAGAAACTCGAAGATGTTGATATACAATTAAGTGACAGTCAAACTCGCTGTAATAATCTATCGGATGATAATAGAAAATTATTAGAACAATTACGTCTTCAACGTGAAGAACTTGAAGCTGCTAAATTAGCGAATAAAGAATTAAATGAACGATTGATTGCCGAATCATCGCAAACAGTTTTAGGCCGATCAATAACTCGAACGGAAAGTATTCTGAAATCATCGGAAGTTCGCATTTTGGATCTCGATGCACAAGTGCGAGCATTGAAACTGGAAAATGACAAACTGAAACAAGAAAATGAAGAACTACGAGAACGTGCTGTTGCTGAGTAAGACTTTCGATTTGAATCATTGAAAAATCGATGTGATTCATGTTTTACAGAGGACTTCATGAAGGCAGACGATTAATGGCCGATCCTGATACGCCATCGTATGCAGCTGAACTCGAAGTTTTATCCAAAGATGAGGTACGAAAACGAATGCACATCCCTGCATCTATTCTTTTATTCTTCCGATTTCTCCCCTTTTTATTTTAAAAAATTTATGATAATTTTGCTACAAAAAAAGAACTACATACCCATTCTTTTTCTTTTCTCTCGCTCTTAATAATAACAGTTAATGAACAAAGTGAGAGATCAATTCTCGATTAACGAACGTTTACGTGAATATATCGAACGTATGTTAACTGTTATCATCGAAAACAATCCACAATTACTCGAAGTAACAACAAGTAGTGGCCTATCGATCGGTTCAATAAGTATGCCATCGTTATCATCAGTCAATTCCACATCAAATCAAAACAAACAATCAGCAGACAAGTACTGTCGCCTGTAACGTCGAATTCCTTCCTTATTTAGCCAAAGCTTAATGCTTATTCCTTACCTACTACTCATTCAATACCATCTTCTTCTCCTACCCGTACGCGCTTTTACTACTTTACATGTTGTAGCCACTTTGTTTATATGTTGCATGCTTATTGTCCTTCTTCTTCTTCTTCTTGTTTGCACATTAAAACATATAATTTTCGTTGTTGGGGGAAATAATTAAAATTAATCATTTATTTTTCTTCGTTTTTTTTAGCTCTTAAAAATGAATCGACGTCTACGTGAATATACAGACGACTTACTAATGAAAATTCTTCTTCATGATCCGACAATACTTGAAAAAGCTTAAGCTATTCATTTTTTCAATTTGTATATTGCTCAGTTCGTTTGTTTTTCCAGAGAATGTGTTCTTTTCTTTTTCTTTTTTGTTGCGAACTTATTTGATTTCATTTTCTTCTTATTTCTCCAAAAAAAAACATATTTATTTCTTATTAAAAACAAAAAACCAAACCGGACAACCGAAACTAAATCCTAGTCACTCGGATATTTCTAGCTAACTAATGAAGAGTGATCTTCTTCTATAAACATTCCACTAGCAAATCAAAGACAAAAAATTGTGTTCAAACAAGTCCATATTCTTTCGTATCCGTAGTTAGTTCAGTTTTTTCTTCTTCTTCTTTTTTTTTTTTATTATTATTATTCTATTCAATGCTATTTGTTTTCTCCGGTTGTATGCGTACATATATAAATAAATCTACAGAAAAGTTCTTATCAAACAAAATACTAAAACAAAAAGATGGCAGAAGAGAGAGAGAGAGTGAGAATAAATACGATTTTTTTCTCATTGGTTAATTTATGACGTCAAGATGAAAGAGGATTTTTCATGGATGACTCATCGATTTCTAGAAAAAAATAATAATAAATCGATTGTGTTTTTTTTCTGCTTCTATATAAACCGTTGGTTGGATCTTGAATTGAGTCATTTCAATGAGTTTTCTTGGGAATCTCGGTAAAAAAGCTGTCGAAAAAGCTTACGATCTTGCGGCTAAAGTCGAAGGTGGCCGTGATTATTTAACAACAGCTGCGAATACAGTTAATTCATTAGTTAAAGGCAAAGATGCTCGGTATGAGAATTACAAGAGTTTTTATTTCTACATTGAATTTGACTGATTTTTATTTTGAAGAGTTTATTTAAAACCTGGCAATGTCGTGCAATTCATTTCTCGATCATCAGCTCGTTCGATTCAAATCGTTGTTGGTAAAGATACAAATGAGCTCGTCTGTGATGCTATCGGTGGTACGGGACCATTCTTTCCCAATGCTTATTGGCTCGTTGTATGCAGTCAACATGGTCGATATTTCTTTCACAATAATTACAATTATCTTGCGATTAAAAATGGCAAAATCTCTATAATTCCATCGTCGGCCAACGAAAAACCACCGAGTGAAGGTGAATTTCGTGTTCAAGATGTTTTAGGTTCAGCACAAGCTATTTATTTCGAATCAGTTAGTATGCCTGGATATTTTATCAGTTTTGACGAAGATGGAAATCCAGGTGATGAGAATAAACTGAAAATTAAAGACAAATCTTCACAATTAGAAATTCAACTGGTAGATTTTGAAATGGTTCTTTTTTTTTGTATTTTCAATTTCAATTTATTTAGGTTGCCTATGGACCTGGTATTAATCCTGAAAAAGACGATAATACAATTGAAGCGTCCAGTGAACCAGCACCACCACCTTACTGGGCAGCAGCAGCAGCTGGTTCAACTTCGCCAACATCTAATTAACAATCATCATAGATCAACTTGAACAAATGTTTTCTTTTTTTTTATAACTATATTTCATTGTGTAAATTGAGGATCCAAGGAAAAACGCGTATCTTATTAGAAAAGTCAAATAAATCTCTACATCAATCGAGAAGAAAAACACAATCGAATGCCATCTATACATGAAAATTTCTATAGGTTATTTATCGTTCATTTGTCGACCAGTAGAAGACCAAGAAAAGAAAAGAAAAAAGCAAAGTCATAACACAACAAAAAACACATTACCATATTGCCTTTTGTTTATTCGAATAGATTGTTTCGATGTTAACTAACATTGAACGAGATTCGATTAAATCGATGATTAAAACATAAATAAACACGAAATTCCAAAAGAAAGCAATGAGTAATCATAAACGTTCGCTCGAAGATTACGGCTTTTTAGCAAATTTAAAACGACGTCGGCATCTTTCGCCACAAAATTCGAATATTGATTTAAACACAAGTAATGATTCAGTCTTATCATTACGCAAAAAAACTCGAACGAAATCAAAAAATTCACTCCATGAATCCAATGGACATACGACGCCTCGTGTAAGACAACCTACTCGCATTTTTAGCCCACGTTTTATATTTTTCTATTTATTAATTAGAAAACATCATCTCGCCATCAGACATCATTTCGACAATTGACTGAAATCAATTTGCCTAATTGGGAACGTATTTGTCCGCATATCGATCAGATTCTTTCGAATAAGCATATACAATCAGGTGTATTCGCTCATGAAGTACAATTAGTTCAACAAGAACTCGAAGCTTTACTTTCGATGGCGTTCGTTCGCGAAGCTATACTCAAAGAAATGTCGAAATCATCGAATCACGATAATCTACGTTCGAAAATTCGCAAATATCAAGAAGTCGAACGTATTTATTCGACGAAAAACTTGCCGAAGAAAAAGCCCGAACCAACAAAATCGAATTATCATCAGCCAACATCAAAAGCCAACGGACTCTTCGATCGGCAAGTCGCTTTAGCACCGATCGAAGGCGCACGTATCGATCATATTTGGTCGGATATGAGTACATATCACTATCAAATCTCATCGAATGATCTAACTACGCTCGAGAATCTCGTTGAATTCGATCGAAATCTCGAAACTCAATTTGCTCAACTCATCGACGATTATCAACAGCAATTATTCGATGAAACGACATTTCTCGATCGATTTCATTCGAAGAATTTCGAAACTTTAGTCGAAATATCTGAAATCAATCCACTTCTATCACATTATGTCGATCATACGACATTGAGCAGTTTTCAAACGAAATTATACGAACATATTGGTCAAACATCACCGGTCTACAAAACGCCGATTTCAAGTCCGATGCACGGTCGACATCTCGTCAATCATCACGAATCGAATTCTCATCTACGAATCTCGCCTCGTTTACATCGAACGAATTTCTTTTCGAATCTCGACGATGAACTCGATGGTGGTAGCCTATCATTTCTTAAATCGAAACGTAAAAGTCAATTTCAACAATCTAGTCCTTGTTCAGCAATGAAATTTCAACAATCAATCGAACATGTTCGAGCTTATTTAAACAATTCAATTGTTCAACAAACCGAACATGTCAAACGGCAGCTATTTGTCGAACAAAAATCGCTCACAAAAAAACGTAAAACAACTCAACTAATCAATGAACAACAGTCAATGGATAAATTTCAACAGAAACTAACTCAGATTCTTCAACTTGTACACGAATGTTCAATGTTAAGTACGTGTGCTCTTCAACGTGCACGTTTACAAATCGATAATGAAGAGATCTGGTCGAAATTGAATTCGATCGAACATGATCTCGAAACGTACGTTGAAAAACTCGATACAACCGGTGGACAATCGAATTCTGTAGCCAAAGACAAAACCTATCAAAATCTCGAACAATTAATCAATGAATGGCATAAATACAATCAACAATTTCAGCAACAATTCGACGCTATCTGTCCTCTAGATATTTGAATGAGATCAGCAATCTTCTTTTTTTTTATATATGTTGTCTTGTCAGAGAAACGAAAAACGAGACACGATCACAGATCTGTCATAAAAATAGAATCTTTATGTTGTTATATTAACTATTGTTCGCTTGTTTCAGATGTCGACAACTCGTTATGTTGATTATGAATCAACTTGTCCACGTTGTCAACAAATCATTCAAACAATCGATCTGACTTATCAACAAGGCATATTCATCTACGATCTAACGTACATTCAACAAGAACTCGAGTCAGTTTTGATTGCGGCTAAACAACGGCAAAAACAATTAGTCGAACACGATGGCGAAGAATTGCAATTGCCGAATACGTCGATGATTTGTTTGGTGAACGGCGGAAAAAAACAACGAGATTTTAAAGCCGAACGTGAACGACGACGCAAAGCGTTCAATGGACATCCGACAAAAAAACGACGAATGAAGAAAAACATCGTTAAACAAATTCATTCGACTGTAACGAAATTTCAAATCAATCAAATCTACACACCGGATCAATTCTGGTTGAAATTAGTCGATTTTCAACAGGATCTTAGTCGATCAATTGATTGCTTGCAAAAATTGATTCATATCGATGAAAATCTCTTGGAAAATATCGACGATGAACTAGCCAAAGAATTTGTTCGAACCAAAGAATATGTTCTATTGAATGATAACGATTATCAACATCCGGAATTGAATTCCTCAATTGTCATTCAACGAAATCAACGATTTCTTCGTTTAATCGATCGATTATCAAATAATCATCGATTGAAACGAAAATATTCAGCTATGATCGAGACCGATGAATATCCAACAGATGTTTTTCAATATTTTCAACAGAATTCTCCGTATGTGTGAATATGCGTACAAAAAAAATCTGTATATGTTTTTTGTCTAGGATATTTACATCGAAATCAGCTGAATTCGAGTATCGTCTTCGTGAATCTCTTCAATTAGAACGTTTAGCTCTTCGACGTGCTGAAAAACAACATCGATTCAATGAAATCTCCATTCAAATGTCAGATATTGACGAAAAAATTCTCGAAATTACGAATTCAATTCGTCAACGCAAACGGCCAAGTGAAAATCTTCTCTCACAATGCAAATCTCTCAGTCCAATATCAACTAGCAATCAGTCAAATGACGATCAATCATGGCGAAAAGGTCGTCGTCAATCGACATTACGCATCTACGATGAATTAGAACGTTTAATCAATCAACGAATGCAATTCGATAAACAACTCGATGAACGAAATCTCTCGTTCGACATCAGTTATTGACGAACTTTTTTTCTTTTTTTTTTGTCTTTATTAGATCAGATTGAATCTTGTTTTAGCTGTACATACACATCTAATATTTGAACAATTTTGCTTCCATTTATTATTTATTTATGTTGTAGATTAGTTTTGCATATGAATGGAGAAGAAACATTCGAAATCGAAACGACGTTCGAATAATAATAATAATAATAATAACGAACATGAATTATTATTATTACCATCACTATCATCATCATCGTCGTCATCGAGAGATGATTTTTCATTATTAACAACTGATAAACAACAGCGAACATCAACAAGAATTCAGCAATTTGAACGAATTGCCGATTTTCGACAAGATTTGTTTAGTAATCAAACTCAATTGTTTTCGACAAGCTCTCAAAAACGAACGAGAACGGACGACGATGATCAACATGAACAACATAAACGAATTCGTTCCGAACAAGTCAATTTGAACGAAACCGAAAACGAACCTCCACGTCCTACAACAATTCAACGTCGATCAGTATTTCTCTGTCAACATCTCGGTTTCAACAATCAACATCATCAACATCTATCATTCAATCAACTTCTTCCAACGTCTCATTCATATGACTCGAATCTCTCGAATTATTTTTCGTCATCATTTGCCGATCCATCTTCGATTCTATCCAATTCTTTATTAGCACCGCCGCCATTACGTACGACGAATTTCGTTTTCGATAACAAACAACCATCATGTATGAGTGCAACAACTATTCATCGGACAGGAAATATCTCGCCGGCACATTCAGATACATCGACAGAATCGACATCGACATGTTCATCTGATGAACAACAATTTCACTTATTTCACTATCAAACAACACGTTCGAATCGAGAACGAGAAAATTACGAGCAATTATTGGATTTAGCTGCTAAAATCGCCGATCCAAATCGTTTCAAACAAGTTAATCTTGAACAATTCGTTTCCTATCGATATAAAACACGAACATCAACCGATTTGACGGCTTGCGTGATTTGTATGTCGAATTTTAAAAACGGTCAACGTATTCGTGTACTTCCATGTCAACATGAATATCATTCGAACTGTATTGCACGTTGGTTTACAATGAATTCATCGTGTCCGATCTGTCGACGAGATAATTTCCTTTCGAATTAACTTGAAAATTTGCTTGTATAGAAAAAAAAATTTTGTTTTTTTCGTCCTCTCGATGTTTCTTTTTTTTTTCGGTTTATTTGTTGTCGTGTCTTCCTCTTGATTCTCGTTTTTTTTTTTGTTCTGTATGTATATGTATCCGTCAGTTTTTTTTTCGTTCCTAAGAAAATTAATCATTGAACTAACCATGTGCGTTGTTTTCTTCAATTATTCCGCAAAACGAAAGCTTCCGCTTGACTTTCTCTGCTTTCAACCGCAAGGGAAACAAGAAAACATAGAGTCTAGTTCCGTTTCTAATCAAAAGAAGAAAAAAAAATAATATGTATACATACAGAACGAAAGACTCAACTGTATAATTAAGAGAGAAAGAAGAAAAAAACGACACGTCGAGCATGTTTCTCGGCCGTGTTCCTTTTTTTCCTCCCTCTCTCTCTCTCTTTCACTTAACTTTTTTCTCTTCATTCGCTCGTTCAGAACGAACAAATGTCTGTTCTTCGTATTGAGAAAATGAGGCATACACACACGCACGCACAATTGTCGGAGAGAAGTGGGTCTGATTATATTGTATACATACACATGCAAATAGTCTCATTTTTCTTTTCTTTTGCAAACTCGAAATTTCGTCGTTTTTGTTGTTGGTTTTTATTTTACAACAAAACAAAACATGTTCGTATATGTTTCAGATGATGATAACATCGAAAGAAAATTCAGCTAGTTCGATTTCTCAACCGATCGGTAAGTTGATTTCAACTTGAAAACACTATCGAATTTAATTTTTTGTTATTTAGATTCGAATATGAATAGAATTCCTCGTTCGTATTCGACAATCGGTTACGATTATCATCATTATAATCCTTGGCAAAAGCCAATTTATCCAATGTATCATTATCCACAAGCAAATTATTCGCTAACATCTACGCCCGGTGTTTCATCGTCATTAGAAACAATCAATAAAACGAATTTCTCTCGACGGCATAGTAAAATATTACGTAACATTTGATTTTTGTAAATCTTTCGTACTAGCTGAATCAGTTTTGCCAACATCGACGACCTCGGTTTATCCGTCATCTTCATCAGCAAGTTCATTTAACTATTCACCTACGACGACGCATTATCAGTCCTATTTCTCTTGGAATCATCCGAATTCATCGTTAATTCGTACGCATAGTGATTATCCGTCGTCAAGTAAAATCTCTTTGTTCTTGTTTATTATTATTATTATTATTTTTATTTTAAAAAAAGCATTTCCACGTGTTAATCCAATCAATTCCGGACTATTGGTAACACACAAGTCAACAGAGAATCTTTCACAAACGAATCCAATTAACTTTCCAACGACAACAACGAATCCTTATCCATCGTATTTTCATATGATTCCACCGATGAATTTCTCACTACCGCCACCAATATCTCTGCCGACGACGAATTCGAATGTGGCGGCAGCAGCAGCAGCAGCAGCAGCAGTACGTCCATCGAAAAGAAAACGTTCACATTTAACTGCACGACTTCGTCAAGAAATTCTTCAACTCAAAGCAAATAAACCGACGATATTCGTTTGGGAAATACAACAAAATCTTCTACAAAACGGTATTTGTACCGCTCAAACGCTGCCACATGTAAATAACAGTTGATTATTTTCGATATAAAAAAAAACAAGAACAAAACTTTTGCTTTTTAGGCAACAATGATTCAGAAAATTCTCAACGAATCGAATCGTAGTCAAGTAAAACCCGAGCCTAAAGTCATTGAAACTATTCCTACGAAACAGCCGCCAGTCACAATTTGTCTCTCACCTTCACAATCTCCGGCTTTATCCGACGGTGAAACAGGCTCCGAATGTTCGATCTGTCTCGAAACATATCGAAGCGGACAAGAAGTGAGCATTCTCTCGTGCTCACACGAATATCATTCATCATGTATCAAAGAATGGATGATAAAAAATCGGTCCTGTCCAATGTGTAGAAAAGATATACATAATCAACCTCAATTTGTTACTTTACTTATCTAATCGATGCTCTACGAATAAAGAAAAAGTTATTTTTTGCTTTCTTTCTTTCGTGCTTCTTCCGTTGTATGTATATAAAACAAGAAAATGCTGCTTTTTTGTTGCTAACATTCAATCGAAAACGATTTATCAATGTTTACGTATGAAGAAAAGGCAAACAAACGAGTTTTTTTTTTTGATAAAAATTTTGTGATTTCATATAACGAATAGGCTCATTGAATGTTTAATTTTTTGTTGAAATTCTTTTCGGTTTTTTTTCTTCATATTCAAATAAAATCGAATAGATGGAGAAAATCTTATACGAGACAGACCTGTTTTGATAATAAAATATCCTTTAGTCATCCTTATTTTTCTCAATTGAATCTTACAGAATATCTGATCGTTTTTTTTGTCAAAAGAATAAATAGTTCTATTTCCGTTTCAATTTAACGGAGAAGTAGATAGGTAACAAAAGATTTGATTTAAACAAAAATAAATAAGGTTAAAGTCGAAGACAGGAACGCTTCTATAATTATATCAACTATGATAGCGATCATGCGATTTCCAGGTAGTTCTTTGTTAAGATTGACTCAATTAAATAACAATACTATTCTTGAAAATAATGTTTATTTTGTTTTAATACGTTTATATGATGAACATCGTTTCAAACTTTGTATATCAAATATATGATTCTGCTAAAAAGAAATTTACAAATTATTTTTGTATTGCTGCCAGTCTGCTGTGTTTGTAAGTGTCGTTATCACAAGTTTCATTTTTTACTTGAATTAGTCGAGAACTTGTTGACATTTTCGTTTTTTCTTTGTCTGAATATTTTGTGAAGATTTTAATCTAGTCGTTCTCATTCAAAACTAAAGGGATTTATGCACGAACAGTTGAGATCGCCGTTGTTTTTCGGTCTATGTGCGACATTCATTTTACCTTGTTCCAGTTGAATAATTTACTATTATCTTCTGATTTTAACAATTATCTATGCATGAAATATATCAAATAAATGCTTAATGTATATCCATTTCCTTTCGAAACGAAGAAAATGACTTAGAAAATAATTGAAATCAAGCGAATAAAGATAGTTTCTTTTATTAAATGAAATTAAAAGAAGAAAAAAAAACGCAGAAGATACCGGAAAAGCTGATACATAGAAAAAGTTTTATTATAATTCATTTATTTGTTTTCTTCGTTCCATAAGCATTCGAACAATTGACATCATTCAAGTCATAGACTAGTTCTATTCTTTACTACAACGTTCAATCATCTCGGTAAGTCGAGAGTATGAATTGCCTAGAGCTAGTTTCGGTATTTGTCTTTTTCAATTGAAACAAGTTAAAATGACTGTGATTGTTTTCTTCCGCTCTCTCTCTCTCTCTTCTCGTCGTTTCGATAAGAAGAAAAAAAACGAATCTCGTTTTCGTTTCTGTCTTTTTGATTATGCGATCAATTGTATTTGTCATCAATCGGATCAGATCATGTTCGTTTGACTGCACACACTCTCTCGAACATTTGAATGACATTTGAATTTTTGATTTGTTTCTATAATTATCAAAAAAAAAAGAAGAATCTCATTTCTTATAAACATATTCAGTCTATTAACCAAAATAGTTGTGTCTTGTTCGTTTTTTATCTTATTTCGAAATCAATCAGATTTCTAATTGAAGATGTGCGATATGTACATGGTAAACGTTTCACATATTTGTCGGTTCTTATTTTATCATTAATGTTCAACACTGATTGTGATCTTTTTTTCTTCTACTTATTCATTGTTCTTTATGCGCGTACTTTTTGTCGTCGTTCAATAATGATGATAAGTTCTTTGTAATTAGCTGCACACACACACACACACTATCTTCTTTTTCCCTATTGATAGGCATAGAGCAGACATGCAGAGGCCCTAAAGGAATGCAATACTAATTTTACTTTGATCATTTCAGCGGAATAACTGACGGTGACAGCGACAAGCAAGAGCAAAGCAAATTATATTGCGTTAACACCTCGTTTTTTCCTCGTGCGCTCGCTCAATCTGTGTCTTTCTCTCATTGGTTCTTTGTTAGGATTCATATTTTTTCTCCTAACATCGTCATTCTCATTGTTAGATTGATGAAAATGTCTTATTCTTCTTTTTTTCTTCTTCTTCTTCTTCGTCTTTCCGAAGGAAACTATTTCGTAGGCGGACATTATCACGCTCGAATGATGATCGGCCTCATCAGAATGAGTGCGCATGCACGAAGCTTTCTTTTCTGGTAACATGTGTATGTCTCGTTTTTTTTCCAATTTCCAAGTCGAGTTATCGCAAATGACTGTCGGTACTTGTGTGAATAAAGAATAGATAAGCAAAAGAAAATAACAAGTTTTTTTTCTTCTTCTTCTATCGGAATATACATATTTGTAACGAGTTGTTAATCAAATGGAAATGAGGGTAATTACTAGAAGAAGACGAATATGAACCTGCTGTGTATTTTGATCGATGATCATCATAGATGAAATAAAACACAACAAAATCAAGATGATAATTGTTTAGATCAAAATAGTCTTGTTTCAGGCGTCAAATATAAGAATCAATAAATACAATGTATTTATTTAATTGCACCTGCTGTTTATAATTACTATTGAATAAACGATCAATATGTTATACACTAGAGGGTTTTTCAAATCGAATCAAAGTATAAAAAAAACACAGTTAATTATAGATTTAATAATTATGATAAAGTTAGAAAATTCCTTGAGTTTGTCTCGATTTTTTTTCTTTATCGTCGGTAGTTCATTCCGACAAAAATAACCTTTAGGTTTTTTCATGATTTTCACAAGAACAGATTCAATATAAAAAATGTCAATGTCAAACTAGATGAATCAAGAAACAAAAATGATCTTCTATGGTATCTTTGAAAAGAAAAAAATATACAAACAAATCTGTCTGAGAGAGAGAGAGAGACGATACGGCAAATAATCAAAATGATTATTTCTCGAGGATATTTTGTTTTAATTCTGAAACAATTGTTGTTTATGAGGAAACGTTTTGTGTCTGTGTGTATGTGTGTGTTCGTATAATCCTAATTATTTCGATTGTTGTTGACTTATTCATGGCGACAATAACAAACGGATCGTTTTCTTCTTTTTTATTTTATTTCTTTTCTTTAATTAAAATCTTTCAGGCGTCTGATATTTGATTGGATTATATGAAATTTCGTGTTCTATCTAATCGAGTGATGAACAGAAAGCAATTTTCATACCGACTCACGAATGAACAAATGTTCGTAGATTATTTCAAGCAGAAAAATTCTATGAGTTGATAATAACCGAAGAAAATGTCGCTTCCGCTGGGAATTTCTTACTGATGACCAATGTCCTTGTCTAACGACGTCGTTAATCAAGCAGAAGTTTTTACTTTCTCTCTCTCTCTTTTTCTCTGTTGGTGGTCAGCAAGATAATAATAATAAAAAAAAGCCAGGGAAATATATGTATCGTTATCGGATTCAGGTACAACGCAACGCAAGAAACGAAGAACGACTAAAATAGACTGAAAAAGAAGGAAGAAATAAGTAACCAATCATGACACGACTCGAGAGGAAAAAGAAGTTCAGCCAACCAATAGTTAATTTGTTCTCTTCTTTTCTTCGCCTACTTGATTGCAATAAAGTGCTTAGGCGTCGTCTTATGAAGAAAGAGAGACGAAAGGAAGAAGAAGAAGAAGAAGCAGCAGCAAAAAAGGTAACCAGTGAGAAAAAAGAAAGAAATAGGGAAGATACGAATCAGCTCATTCGAGTAGAAAAAAAAGCAGAGAGAAAAGAGGAGAGAGACGAGTGCTGCAAAAAAAAGAGACCGACAAACAATCGGATTTGCTGCCGGTAGGGTATCTTATGGTATTTTTCTCTCCCTCTCTCTCGTTTTTCTTCTTCTCTCTTTCTCTCTTTCTTCTCGTTATACGCTTGCACGATTTTTCTCTTGTATATGTGTTTTGTCTCGATGCTTTCAGTTGTAAGCGCACAAATCGAGCGTTCACACGAGGCTAACTAACCGAATCCGTGCGAGCGTTGTCCGCCCGCCCGCCCGTGTGTGATCCGAAACAAGTTCCAACTCACTGAACTGTAAGTCGTTACTAATATTCTCGATATATATATATATATATGTAAAAAAAAGCCAAGCGTGTAAGAAAAAAAAAGGGAGAAAAGAAAACGGAAAATATTTTTTTTATTTGAAAAGACAATCAAGATATTCGATTGTATCCCGTAGATTTTCTTCCTTTTTCTTTTCAATTATTATGATTTTATTCGGAATCTTATATTGGAAAGAAAACATACGCCCCGATGAATGACTGTTGATGATCAATAAATATATGATTCAATGAACATTAAATATATAGTTGAATAAATCACAAGCAGAGAAATATAGACATTTAGAGAGAGTTATATGTAAGAAAAAACACGCGAAGAAAGTTTGCTTTTTCGAAAAGAGAATATCAGCATCATCATCATCATCATGTGGTAAATAGTGAAAATCAAGACAATTGTTTCTATTCGAATTTCTATTTGTCTTTTTTTCTCTAGTTACTTCATTCAACAAAACTCAAATCCACTCCGACTACGAAGAATACAATGGATATTCATAATGATTTATCAATGCCACATAAAGGTAAGATCGACATCAAACATGCGTTCTACTTCGAAAGTGATTGTTTGTGTATCTAACAAGTTTTAATAAGCAATCGAATTTTGCTTGTTGTTATTATTGTTATTATTATTATTTCTTATTGTTATTGTTTTGATAAGAAATTAGAATTTGATCAATCAATCACTGCACCGTCGTATGATCTCGATCTAACGGTGTAATGAATTTCAAGTATTGCTACCTTTCTCTCGTTTTTTTTTAATATTAATCATGAATATTCAATGAGAATAATTTGTAAATTTGAATAATGTTTTACGTTTAGGCCATTCAGGAGTTAATCAACTTGGAGGTTTATTTGTTAATGGTCGACCCTTACCGGATAGTACACGTACACGTATAGTCGAATTAGCACACAATGGCATGCGTCCTTGTGATATAAGTCGATGTTTACAAGTGTCCAATGGATGCGTATCGAAAATTCTTGCGAGATATTACGAAACAGGTTCAATTAAACCACGTGCAATCGGAGGTTCGAAACCTCGTGTAGCAACAAACGATGTTGTTCAACGTATTGCGCAATATAAACGTGAAACACCGTCCATATTTGCATGGGAAATACGAGATCGACTTCTAACGGAAAATATTTGCAATCCGGAAAATATACCGAGTGTATGTGTTAGATTTTTTTTCTTCGTTTTATATGCATAGAAGTTCGTTTTCTTTTTAGGTTTCATCAATTAATCGAGTTCTACGAAATCTTGGTTCGAAATCTTTAGATTCAATGAATAGTCATGAAACGTACTATTCTGTTGATAATAAACTTCGTGTTTTACATGGTCAATCATGGCCATCGTCATCATCGTTCTATGTTCATCATCAAGGCGCTCAGCCACCATCAACAGCCTATTCAACAAGTGGAGATTCGAATTCTGAATACAAACATCAAGCCAATGAGATGAATCATGGACATCATCAAGATCTCGGAGGTAGACACATCTCATTGGTTATTCATTTATAAAAGCGAGATAACAAAAAGAAGAGAAAAAAAAGAGTAGCTTGTCACTATTTTACAGATGTTCAATCTGTTCTAATCCGTATTTGTTCCACATCGTTGCTAGCATTGATTTTATTCATTCATTTGTAAATGACAAGAACAAAAAAGAAGAAGCAGCAGTAGCAGCAGGACATTCTATGTTTTTTTCCTCTTTCTTTAGATTTAACCGATGCAAGTAATGACAGCAAAACGGCTATAAGAGATAGTCTAAATGAGAATGATGAAGCTGTTCAAGAACGTTTGAAATTAAAGCGAAAATTACAACGAAATCGAACGTCATTTACACAAGAACAAATTGATGCATTAGAACAAGGTTTGCTATTTTTAAAAAAAATGATGAATCAAAAAAAGACAGAAACAATATATTCTTTTTCTTCTTTTGTTTGTCTATGAATAGCTTTCAATGGAACACATTATCCCGATGTGTATGCACGAGAAAAACTTGCACAAAAAATTAGTTTACCCGAGGCACGAATTCAGGTATTTTAAAATAGACGCCTCTTTTTTTTTCTTTTTGATAATCATGTGTTATTATAGGTTTGGTTTTCGAATCGTCGAGCTAAATATCGTCGAGAGGATAAAGTTAAAGGTCGTCGTCAACAACAACAATTAATCAATGATATGGGCGAAAATATGCGTCCATCAGGTTCAACTCCACCTCATTCTCAATCTCAACAAACACAACCAACATCATCCGCATCGTCATCAGCATCTCTCTATCCTCAAGTACTTCCAAACACGAATGATCCACATTCTCATCATCATCATCATCAATATGGTGCATTTAGTTCGGGTTTTACTGGTCAAATGGCTGCAGCCGTTGCTTGTAGTTCAACGGGCTATCCAACATTTTTCCCAAGTAAATCAAATTCTTTCTTTCTTTCTTTCTTTTCTCGTAATTGAATTTTCGATTTAATCGAAATGTCTATACCCCGAAGAAATCTGAAGATAATTAACACATAACTCAATTTTTCGATTTCTTCTTCTTTTCACAGGTTCAACACGTGGTTACGAAGGACTTAGTCCATTCAGCACACCTTATAATCGTTCATGTCCAACGTATTCATCAAGTATACCCACTAATCTCTCATCAGGTAATTCACACATACAAACAAATCAAAACAAATCAATTTCGTTTCTTTCTTCGACAGATTTAGATCACATGAAAAACATGTCATCATACGGTGGTGCGCCGCATATTTGGTATTCACCGATCTTACCTTAGAACTGAGAATTAACAATTGGTCAACGTTTTGTTTTTCTTTTCTTTTTCTTTTTCCTTTTGTGAACATTTATTAATTGTATCATATTGCTCGTTTGTTTTTCTTCTTCTTCTTCTTCTTCTTCTATATTGTCGTGTCTTCTTGTTTTTATATTTTCAATCAAATAGATATCTAAAAATGAGCATTCATTAAATATCTCAATGTAGAAATATGATTTCATTTCATGTTTACTTATGGTACATCGAGAACATTTGAATGTCTTCGAGATTGAAAGAGAAATTTCCTTGACTTGCAGGCATGTTATGACTTTTAAAAATATCGTATTAAATTTATTACGCGGGCAAATTCAACAATATTCGTTTTTATTAAAAAAAAGACATAGAAATCGTTTTGTTCAAACAACATTTCTATCATTTTCAATGTTTTCTTTGTTTAAATTGTCGAAAATCGATTTCTTATGAATCATTTTATCTCAATGAAAAATTACAATTTGATGTAAATGAAAATTTTCGAATTTTAAAAAGTTCTTTTTTTTCTCGGTGGTAGATTACTAATCCGCAAATATTTTGTGAACAATGTTTCTTTCAACGTTCGTCAATCTGCTATCAATGTAAAAAACATTTTAAATCGAACAACAGTTGATTGAATGAATTGATTTTTAGTTTTGTCTGCATGAATTGTTATCAAACATTACGAAATCGAATATTCCATTCGCAAAATCAACGTCTCTATTGTGAAATCTGTATGAATGAGCTTGAACCAAACTTGCAATCGATTGATGTTGCTCAACAATCATTCCAAACTCGACAATGTCGAAAATGTGGTTTGAATTTCGAAGATAATCAAATGATTTCTATGTATCAATCGGATTGTATACGTTGTGTTTATTGTCAAATTCGACTTGTTAATCAAGGTTTTTTTTCGGCAAGAAGATGCATGTTTCTATTGTTTGAATTGTCAAATTGAAACAGGATCATGCTGTCAAATTTGTCATGAACCATTTCTAACCGGAGAGTATTTTAGTCAATTCAACGGACAATTTATTCATCAGACTTGTTTTCGGTGTGATTTTTGTCGACAGATTATTGATAGGAAAGGTTTTGCATATGACATTCTAAGTTATGATAAACCTGATTCTGCTGAAATTGTTCTACCTGATGGAACTAAATTCTTCTAGTATTTAGCTATCGGTAGTATGGTGAATCCAATTTCTCTTCATCTTCGAGATTTTATACCGCTCGTTTCTTATCCAGCTATTTGTCCTGATTATAAACTAATCTTTCGTGGAATGGCTGATGTGGAACATTGTTCAGGCACTCAATTCCATAGTGTTGTTCATCTTCTTTC
>Ga0209915_1000291_pt1 | contig 141429 bp, 124 predicted proteins | sample ThiBiot_750_plan_FD_183952 | JGI IMG/M metagenome (GOLD analysis project Ga0209915, IMG submission 183952) | Wastewater bioreactor microbial communities from Cape Town, South Africa - Thiocy_cont_750_plan (SPAdes) | ecosystem: Engineered > Bioreactor > Thiocyanate-remediating >... | reverse complement strand
CCACAACACGTTCACGAAGGTCGTTCGACAAAGGATGCGGCATGGCAAATCACCTCCGCATGCCTTGAATCATTTCCAGCCTGATTTGTGAATCGCTTTCGATTCCAACTGACAACCCGATGCTCTAGTGCAAACTCCGCTCTGCTGGGCACAAGCCGCAGAGCGGTATGGAGCCTGCCTTGCCGGTCGGTCCATTCCGCAACTGAGGTTTTGACGATGGCAAGCGCGATGACGCGGATTCTGAAATTGCAGAAGAACGGTGCGGTGCGAGACGTCGCGGTCCGCGTCTTTTGGCCGGTTGTCGACGATACCGCCTGGGATTGTCGATGGGAGATCGATTGGCCGGACCAACCGCGTTCGAATTCGGGCCGGGGAATCGACGCCGTGCAGGCGCTGTTCAATGCGCTGACGATGGTTGGTGCGGAGCTCTATTGCAGCGAGGCGCACAAGGCCGGGCAACTGACGTGGGACAAGGAGTGGCGCGGCTACGGCTTTCCCGTGACGGCGAATCTGCGTGACATGCTGAGCGGCGACGATAAGGACTTTTTGTGAACCGACAAAGGAATGCCCGGGGAAAGCCCCCGGGCATCACGTCGTTGCAAGTCATAAAGGCAGCGAAATGCTTACAACGCCTTGTTGCTTTCCTTTACGGCGTCGGCTTCGACATAGACATCGCCGCCCATGTCGAGAAACTTCTTCGACATTTGCGCCATGCCGTCCTCGACTACGCCTTTCATCGACATGCCGACGCTCGCCGGTCCGCCGAGGTTGAGTGCGGCCTTTTCGTTGTCGCCGAGCGTCGCGGCGTAGTCGCGGACGTCTTGCGTGATCTTCATCGAGCAGAATTTCGGGCCGCACATCGAGCAGAAGTGCGCGACCTTGTGCGCGTCCTTCGGCAGCGTTTCGTCGTGGAACGCCATCGCGGTGTCGGGATCGAGGCCGAGGTTGAACTGATCCTGCCAGCGGAAGTCGAAGCGTGCGCGTGACAGCGCGTCGTCACGCAGTTGCGCCGCGGGATGGCCCTTGGCGAGATCGGCGGCGTGGGCCGCGATCTTGTAGGTGATGACGCCGACCTTGACGTCGTCGCGGTTCGGCAGGCCGAGGTGCTCCTTCGGCGTCACGTAGCACAGCATCGCGCAGCCGAACCAGCCGATCATCGCGGCGCCGATGCCGGAGGTGATGTGGTCATAGCCCGGCGCGATGTCGGTGGTCAGCGGCCCGAGCGTGTAGAACGGCGCTTCGCCGCATTCCTTGAGCTGCTTGTCCATGTTGATCTTGATCTTGTGCATCGGCACGTGGCCGGGGCCTTCGATCATCACCTGACAGCCCTTCTTCCAGGCGATCTGCGTCAGTTCGCCGAGCGTCTCAAGCTCCGCAAATTGCGCGCGGTCGTTGGCGTCGGCGATCGAGCCGGGGCGCAGGCCGTCGCCCAGCGAGAACGACACGTCATACTTGCGCATCAGGTCGCAGATTTCCTCGAAGTGCGTGTAGAGGAAGCTCTCCTTGTGATGCGCGAGGCACCACTTCGCCATGATCGAGCCGCCGCGCGAGACGATGCCGGTGACGCGGTTGGCGGTGAGGTGGATATAGGGCAGGCGCACGCCGGCGTGAATGGTGAAGTAATCGACGCCCTGTTCGCACTGCTCCACCAGCGTGTCGCGATAGAGTTCCCAGGTCAGTTTCACCGGGTCGCCGTTGCACTTCTCCAGCGCCTGATAGATCGGCACGGTGCCGATCGGGATCGGTGCGTTGCGCAGGATCCATTCGCGGGTGGTGTGGATGTTGCGGCCGGTGGAGAGGTCCATCACGGTGTCGGCGCCCCAGCGGATCGCCCACACCATTTTGTCGACTTCCTCCTCGACCGAGGACGTCACCGCGCTGTTGCCGATATTGGCGTTGATCTTGGTCAGGAAGTTACGGCCGATGATCATCGGCTCGAGTTCGGCGTGGTTGATGTTCGACGGGATGATCGCGCGTCCACGGGCAATTTCATCGCGGACGAATTCCGGCGTGATGAAGGCGGGCACCGACGCGCCGAACGATTCACCATCGGCCAGCGCGGCTTCGGCACGCTCGAGCTGCTGCTTGCGACCGAGATTCTCGCGCTCGGCGACGTAGATCATCTCCTTGGTGATGATGCCGGCGCGGGCGAATTCAAGTTGCGTAATCGGCGCGTCGCCGACGCCGCGCAGCGGCCGGTGATGCGCCTTGAAGGCGGCGGCCGCGTGGGCAGCGCCGACGTTGCCGTTGTCCTCCGGCTTGATGTCGCGGCCGTCGTATTCCTCGACGCCGCCGCGCTCCTTCACCCACGCAAGGCGCGTGCGCGGCAGGCCGGCATTGACGTCGATGACGACGTGCGGATCGGTGTAGGGGCCGGAGGTGTCGTAGACCGGCAGGTTCGGCTCGCCCGCGCCTTCCGAGAGAATGATCTCGCGCAGCGGCACGCGCAGGTCCGGCGCCGATTCGGGCACGGAAAAGATCTTGCGCGACGAGGACAGCGGGCCGGTGGTGACGGCGGGGAGGGTCGTGTCCGGATTAGAGCGGATGTTCATGGCGTTTCTCCGGTTCGAGAAGCTTCGTTGGAGGTCAGTGCAAATAGCCGAGCAGACAAAAGACGATGCCGAGTGCGAGCCAGATGATTCCCGCGATCGTCGGCATGGCGCGGTGCCGCAGGAAGGCTTGTGCGCCGGCAAACAGGAACGGCGGCTCGATGATGCGGATTGCGCCGGCAATCACCATCAGCCAGCCGAACAGCGTGACGATGACGCGCCAATTCGCAACCCAGACATTGTGCGTCAACACGATGGCGAGGCCGCCCAGCATCACCATCAATCCGCCGAGAAACATCAGTCCGCGGCTGGCCAGAAAATCCTCGGCCATGGAGCGGAAGCCTCGCCGGTTGAGCAGCACGGAGAAACCGGCGACGATCATCACCGGGCCGATCAGCCGGGCGATAAAAATCGATGTCTGCATGACGGCACCTCATGCGGTTTCAGCCACTTCGGCGAGCCAGGCGCGCACGCGCGCGTCGGGATCGGCATTCTGCGTCACGTCGCTGACGACGGCGATGGAGTCGGCGCCGGCGGCGAAAATCTCGGCGGCGTGCTCCAGCTTGATGCCGCCGATGGCGACCAGCGGAATGGTGCCGATGCGCTTCTTCCATTCGGTGATCCTCGGAATGCCCTGCGGCGCGAAGCGCATCGATTTCAGCGTGGTGAAGAAGATTGGCCCCAGTGCGACGTAATCGGGATTTGCGGCAAGCGCGGTGTCCAGTTCGGCGTCGTCGTGGGTCGAGACGCCGAGCGTGAGTTTCGCTTTGCGGATTTCGGCGAGGTCGGCTCCCGCGAGATCTTCCTGGCCGAGATGCAGGTGCTGCGCGCCTGCGACGATGGCCGCGCGCCAGTAGTCGTTGACCACCAGTTTGGTCGACGTGCCCTTGGTGATCTCCAGCGCGTCGCTGACGATCTGCAATGCCTCGGCGTCGTTGAGGTCTTTCGCGCGCAACTGAATGGTGCCGACGCCGAGCGCGGTCAGGCGCTTCACCCAGTCCAGCGAATCCACCACGGGATAGAAGCGATCAGGATACGACATGCCAGAACGGTGTCCCTACGACAGGAGTTGAGGGGGAAGCGAAATCGCGGGCCTCCATCAGGCCCGCCTCATAAGCGATGCGTCCGGCCTCGACGCCAAGGCGGAAGGCCTTGGCCATCGCCACCGGATCGTCGGCCTTGGCGATGGCGGTGTTGAGCAGCACGGCGTCGTAACCGAGTTCGAGGGCGTGGGCGGCGTGGCTCGGCGCGCCGAGGCCCGCGTCCACCACCAGCGTGATATCCGGCAGGCGGTCGCGCAGCAGCCGCAGCCCGTCGCGATTGATGATACCTTTTGCCGAGCCGATCGGCGCGGCCCACGGCATCACCACCTTGCAGCCGGCATCGACCAGCCGCAGCGCGACGCCGAGATCGTCGGTGCAATAGGGAAACACCTCGAAGCCGTCCTTGATCAGGATCGTCGCGGCCTCGACGAGGCCGACGACATCGGGCTGAAGCGTGTCGTTGTCGGCGATCACCTCGAGTTTCACCCATGGCGTGCCGAACAGTTCGCGCGCGAGTTTCGCTGTGGTCACCGCTTCGCGCACAGTCTTGCAACCGGCGGTGTTGGGCAGCACCGTGACGTCGAGTTCGCGGATCAGCGACCAGAACGCATCGCCGGTCTTGCCGCCGGCGGATTCGCGCCGCAGCGACACGGTGACGATCTGGCTGGCGGCGGCGCGGATCGCCTCCTGCATGATCTTCGGCGACGGATACAGCGCCGTGCCGATCAGCAGCCGCGACGAGAATTCGCGATCGTAGAATTTGACTGTGCTCATGGCAGAAGCAACCTCACCAAATATTTCGCGTCGTCCCCGCGAAGGCGGGGACCCATACGCCGTGTCGCCGCTTGGTGGCACTGAGGCAGATGTTCTTCGCAACAATCGATGCCAGGGGTTATGGGTCCCCGCCTTCGCGGGGACGACAACAGGAAAGTATGTGCCAGCAATTGCATCGCTCTCACCCTCCCTGCCGCGGCGTGATGATCTCGATCTCGTCGCCGGTGTTGATCGGCGTCTCCGCCCAGCGGCTTTTCGGCAGCACGTCGAAATTCAGCGCGATGGCGAAGTGCGAGCCTTCGTAGTCGAGTTCGCTGAGCAGCGCGTCGATGCGCGTCGCCGTCACGTCGCGCGCTTCGCCGTTGATCGTCACGCGCATTGCATCACCTCGTTGTCGATGGCGCCGGACGTGATGAACTTGAGCGTCAGTTCCGCCAGCGCCGGCGCCAGCAGGAAGCCGTGACGGTAGAGCCCGTTGACCGCGATGCGGCGGCCGCTGATGACAATGCGCGGCAGGTTGTCGGGCAGCGCCGGGCGCAGGCCCGAGCCGATCTCGACGATGCGCGCCTCGCCGAACGCCGGATGCACGGTGTAGGCGGCGCTGAGCAGTTCCAGCGCCGAGCGCACGGTGACGCCGTAATCCTCGCGCTCGATCGAGGTCGCGCCGATCATGAAGCGGTGGTTGTCGCGCGGAATGAGATAGAGCGGCCAGCGCGGATGCAACAGCCGTACCGGGCGCGCCAGTTCGATTTCGTCGGTCTCGACGATGATCTCCTCGCCCTTGACGCCGCGCAGGTCGGGAAACACGTCGCGCGCGGCGATGCCCCGGCAATCGATCACAGTGCCGTCGAAGTCGCTGGCGCGAACCTCGGAGTGATAAACGATCTCGCCGCCGGCCGCGCGGATGGCGCTGTGCAATTGCGGCACGACATGGCGCGGCTCGACGTGCCCCTCATCGGGAAAGAACAGCGCCTCGCGAAAGCGGCCGTCGAGCGACGGCTCGATCCGCGTCACATCGTCGCTGCCGATGCGCTGATAGTTGGAAGTGACGCGGGCGAAGCGTTCGAAGTCCGAGCGGTCGCGCGCATGCGCCACCACCAGCGAGCCGTGGAACGGCGTATCGGGAACCTCGCGCCGCCACAGCGCCAGCGAGCGGAGGCCGAGGCGGGTGATTACCGGCTCGGAGCCGTCCTGCTCGCAATAGGGCGCCAGCATGCCGCCGGCCCAATGGCTGGCGCTGTCGGCCATCGCCGCGTCGCCGCTTTCGTGCAGCGTTACGCGGTAGCCGGCCTTGGCCAGCAGCAACGCATGCCACGAGCCGGCCACACCCGCGCCGATCACGTGGATCGGAACGTCATGAATAGGAGATTTGTCGCGCTGAATCTGTGAAGTATGAACCATCCCTGTCCCTTCGCCGGCATGACCCGGATCAGGTTCAAAGGGTCACCGCGCGCTCGCTGTCGCGATATGGCGGTATCTCAGCTCCCTGTCGGAGCACCCCTCGGAACAGCCCTCAATTTAGGCCGCTGGCGGCTGGTGTCAACGCGGCATCGGGCCGTCATGGCGGTTATGCCCGATGCACAGCACACAAGCGCGCGATCCGTGGTTTCCTCGCAGTTCCAGCGCTGGATGCAACGCGACGGGAGTCTGAGAATCGGCCTCAATAGAAGCCGCAGCATCAGGTGCTTTCGATCTTGGCTTGTCATGGCCGGGACAAGCCCGGCCATGACAGCGATAAACGCCTTTCAGTAATGCGGCGGGGGCTCGTTAGCGGGAGCGGCGCGGGTGTTGCTTTCGGCGTCGCGCAGGCGGTCGCCGAGTTCGGCAACCAGCCGGCGCAGGGCATCGATTTGTTGCCACTGTGCGGTCACGGTCTGGTTCAGCGTCTCGATGGTGTCGTCCTGATAGGCGATGCGGGCTTCCAGCGCATCGATGCGTTCGCTCAGCCGATTATCATCGGTCATGACTGAGGTTCCTTCGCGCGTTCCGCGAGTCCGTGGCCGAGCGCCACGCGCTCGTCGAACACGAAGCATTCGCCGTGCCAGCGGCTGTCCGCTTGGGGTGTCTGTTCCAGATATTTCAGGATGCCGCCCTTGAGGTGATAGACTTCCGTGAAGCCGTGCGCGAGCAGATAGGAACTCGCCTTCTCGCAGCGGATGCCGCCGGTGCAGAACATCGCGATCTTCCTGTCGCGCGCGGGATCGAGCTTTCGCGCGACGAAATCCTTGAACTGGCCGAAACTGTCGATCTCCGGATCGACGGCGCCGGCGAAGGTGCCCATCGCCACCTCGAAGCGGTTGCGGGTATCGAGTACCACGACATCCGGCTCGGCGATCAGTTCGTTCCACGCGGCCGGATCGACATAGGTGCCGACCTGCCTGGTCGGATCGGTTGCAGGATCGCCGAGCGTGACGATCTCCTTCTTGAGGCGGATCTTCAGCCGTTGAAACGGCATCGCGTTTGCGGTGGAGAATTTCAGTTCGAGATTGTCGAGCCGCCCGCCGAACAGTGGGGCTCGCTGCAACTGATTGACGAGATCGTGCAGCGCCGCCGCCTCGCCGGCGATGGTGCCATTGATGCCCTCATGGGCCAGCAGGATGGTGCCTTTAAGGCCACGTGCCGCGCACAATTCGCGCAGCGGCTCCCGCAGGGCGCGGAAGTCCGGCAAGGCGACGAATTGATACAATGCTGCGACTGCGTAGGTCATGGGCTCTGACTATCAGTTGCGTGCGCCGAGGAAAACCCATGCGGCCGGCTCGCCTCAGCATGGCGGCCTGCGCGGGTTCGAAGCATTGCGGCCGGCCGGGCGGATGTGCCAAGGAAGCTACGGCGTCTCGACACATAATCATAAAACGGGAAGAACGCGCGTCATGAGGAATTTCCAATTTCCGGGTCGCTCGACCGTCCATGCCCTGAACGGAATGGTGGCGACCTCGCACCCGCAGGCGACGCTCGCCGCCATCGAGGTGTTGCGCGCGGGCGGCACCGCGGCGGACGCGGCGGTCGCGGCCTGCGCGCTGCTCGGCGTGATCGAGCCGCAATCGACGGGTATCGGCGGCGATTGCTTTGCGCTCTACATGCCGAAGGGCGAGGGCGATATCGTCTCCTACAACGGCTCCGGCCGCGCGCCACGCGCCGCCGAGGCGTCATGGTATCTCGAGCGCAACATCACCGCAATTCCGACGACCAGCGTGCACGCGGTCACCGTGCCAGGCGCGGTCGATGCGTGGGCCACCATCCTGCGCGATCACGGCAGGTTCGGGCTGGACCGGCTGTTGCAGCCGGCCATCAATGCTGCGGAGAACGGTTACGTCGTCGCGCCGCGCATTGCTTTCGACTGGCGCAACAATGTCGAGAAGCTGCGCAAGGGCGTCAACGCGCCGCGCTATCTGTTGCGCAACAACGAGCCCCCCGTTGCCGGCGACGTGATCCGGCAGCCGGAACTGGCGCAGACGCTGCGCATCATTGCGAAAGAGGGGCCGGACGGCTTCTACAAGGGTGCGGTGGCCGAGGACATGGTCGAGACGCTGCGCGGCATCGGCGGCTTGCAGACGCTGGAGGACTTCGCCGCGCATTCGACCGAGACGACGGTGCCGATCGGCACGACGTACAAGGGCTACGACGTCTGGCAGTGTCCGCCAAACGGGCCGGGCCTCACCATGCTGGTGATGCTCAACGTGCTGTCGCATTTCGATCTGACAAAGTATGCGCCGCTCAGCGTCGAGCGGCTGCATCTGGAAGCGGAAGCCGCGCGCGTCGCCTACATGATGCGCGAGATGCATATCGCCGATCCGCAGCATGTCGATATCGATGTGGCGCGGATTCTCGCCAAGGAATTCGCCGCCGAATTCGCCGCGAAGATCCGGATGGACCGGATGCTCGATCTGCCCAATGTGTCGCCGCGGCCGAATCCGTCGACGATCTATTGCACCGTCGTCGACAAGGATCGCAATGCCTGCTCGTTCATCAATTCGATCGCGCATCCGTTCGGCTCGGCGATCGTTTCGAACAAGACCGGCGTGCTGATGCAGAATCGCGGCGTTGGCTTCCGGGTGCAGCTCGATCATCCGAACTGCATCGCGCCCGGCAAACGGCCGCTGCACACCATTATCCCATGCATGGTGACGAAGGACCGCCGCGCGGCGATGTCGTTCGGTGTGATGGGCGGGCAGTATCAGCCGGTGGGGCAGAGCCACGTGCTGAGCAACATGCTGGATTTCGGCATGGACGTGCAGGAAGCGATCGATCTGCCGCGCGCGCTGCATTACGACGGCATCTATCAACTGGAAGAAGGCATTCCCGAAAGTGCCGCCGAGGGCCTGCGCAAGATCGGCCATCAGGTGACGCGCGTAAAGGTGCCCTGGGGCGGCGGACAGGCGATCTGGATCGACTGGGAGCGCGGCGCGCTGATCGGCGGCTCCGATCCGCGCAAGGATGGTTGCGCGCTGGGATATTGAGTGGGAGCGGGAATTCGCGATCTACCCTCGTCCGTCATGGCCGGGACATAGGCGAGCGAAGCGACGCCGTTCTTTGAACGGCTATGCCTGGCCGTTCGCGTCGCGCAACTATGCATCTGGCAAAAAGGAGGCCGACCCCGAGGGCCGGCCGTGCTGCTTCCACCTTCTTCGTTCTTGATCGACGAACCGCCTACAGTTTCCTGTGGGCGTAGTTCGCCGCCTTGTCGACGGCTTCCTTTGCGGCGGCCTTGGCGTCGCCCAAGACTTGTTGGCCGTGGCCCTTGGCTTCCTGAACGAGGCCTTCGCCCTTCAGTTTGTCCGAGCCGACAGCCTCACCGACAGTTTGCTTGGCCTTGCCGATGGCCTCGTTGGCGGCGCCTTTGACCTTGTCCGTCGTGCTTCCCATTCCTTCGTCTCTCCTTGATGCTTCACAGGGACAATGACTGGCAAGCGCGGACGTTCCGCCGATACGTTTTCGTGACCGGGGTTTTGTGACCAAGGCCGCTGCAACATTCGGGCGATGCAAAAATGAGCATTGCTCGACGGAACCGTTTGGAGGGATGAATATCGCGCGGGCGACAACCCGGCGATATCAGGAGGATTCGATGAGCCAGACCGATCGCGGCAGCGCTGCACATGTCACGAGATCCGACATTGAGCGCAGCACCATTCGGGCGATCTCCTGGCGCATCATTCCGTTCCTGATCCTCGCTTACTTTTTTTCCTATCTCGACCGCGTCAATCTCGGCTTCGCCGCGCTGACGATGAACGCGGAACTCAAATTCTCGCCGCTGATCTTCAGTTGGGGGGCGGGCATCTTCTTCATCGGCTATTTCCTGTTCGAGGTGCCGAGCAATCTCGCGCTGGAAAAATTCGGCGCCAGCCGCTGGATCGCCCGTATCATGGTGACGTGGGGCATCATCTCGGCGGCGATGGCGTGGGTGAGCGGGCCGTGGAGTTTCTACGTCCTGCGCTTCCTGCTCGGCGTCGCGGAGGCAGGCTTCTTTCCCGGCATCATCCTCTATCTGACCTATTGGTATCCTGCGGAATATCGCGCGCGCTTTCTCGCCGCCTTCGCGATCGCCGTGCCGGTCTCGACCGTGATCGGCGCGCCGATCTCCGGGCTGCTGCTCGGGCTCGACGGCGTGATGGGTTTCAAGGGTTGGCAATGGCTGTTCATCATCGAAGGGATTCCTTCGATCCTGCTCGGCGTGGTGAGCTGGTTCTATCTCACCGACAAGCCGGCGAAGGCGGCATGGCTGACCGCTGAGCAGAAGACATGGCTGGCGTCGCGGCTCGACAGCGAAGCCGCTGCGAAGAAAGCGGCGCAGCACATGTCGCTGGGACAAGCGTTGTCGTCGCCGCGCGTGCTGATCCTGAGCCTGGTCTATTTCGGCTTCGTCGGCGCGCTGTACGGGATGCAGTTCTGGCTGCCGCAGATCGTCAAGGCGTTCGGTTTCAGCAACGCGCAGACCGGCTTCGTCACCGCCGTGCCGTATCTGTTCGGCTCCCTCGCGATGATCCTGTGGGCGCGGCACTCCGACCATACTCGCGAGCGAGTGTGGCACGTTGCGCTCGCATTGCTGCTCACGGCGGTTGCGCTCGGCGCATCGAGCTACACCAGGGATCCGACGCTGACGCTGGTGGCGCTGACCTTCGCGGCCATCGGCACGTTCTGCACCTTCGGCGTGTTCTGGACCCTGCCGACCGCGTGGCTGACCGGCACGGCGGCGGCCGGTGGCATCGCGCTGATCAATTCGATCGGCAATCTCGCCGGCTTCGGCGGGCCGTACCTGATCGGCTGGGTCAAGGAGACCACCGGCAGCACCGAGACCGGGCTTCTGGTGCTGGCGATCATGCCATTGATCGCCGCGCTGCTGGTGCTGATCGGCAAGCACGAGACCCGCACCGAGTTCGCCGATGAGGCGGCCGGGGCGAAGTAGGGGGACGGCGTTTTCTGCCGCGCGATGTATTTAACCCGACCCGTCTTGCCCGGCCTTGTGCCGGGCATGACGCCGATCATGATCCAACTTCATCCCACGCCACGCAGAGTTGATGCAACCCATGGGGCAAGTCGTCTCCACAGGCGAGCATAACGAGTGTCGATTGATAAATGCTCACTGACGAATATTGACATTCATCAGTAATCGGAGCACCCTTTGCGGCAGATGCATATCCAAGGGTACTCCCGATGTCGGCATTTGCAGGTTTCCGCAATCAGATCAGAGCTCTATCGGCTCTCAGCGTGGTTCTCCCGGCGCTTGCGCTGGGCGGATGCGATCAATCCACCGCCGAAAAATCCGAGCCGCTGCGGCCGGTCCTGGTCGCGCAGGTGCATTATCAACCGGAAACGCCGGAGCGCAGCTTCGTCGGCACCATCCGGCCCCGGATCGAGACCGACATGGGTTTTCGCGTCGCCGGCAAGGTCGAGAAGCGTCTGGTCGAAGTCGGGCAGGTGGTCGAGCCGGGTCAGCCGCTGGCGACCCTCGATCAGGTCGATTTGAAATTGCAGGCCGAGCAGGCGCAGGCCGAACTGAGCGCCGCGACCGGCACGCTGGCGCAGGCGGCGGCGGCGCAGACCCGCGCCAAGGAATTGAAGGCGAAGGGCTGGGCCACCGACGCGCAGCTCGATCAGGCCAACGCGGCTGCCGCCGAGGCGCGGGCCCGGCTCAACCGCGCCGAGCGCTCGGTCGAACTGACCGGCAACAGCCTGTCTTACGCGACGCTGGCGGCCGATGCCCGCGGCGTCGTCACCGCCACCATGATCAATCCCGGTCAGGTGGTCGCCGCTGGGCAGGCCGCGATCCGCGTCGCGCGCATGGGCGAAAAGGAGGCGGTGGTCGCGATTCCTGAAACGCTAATCGGCCGCGCCAAGGACGGCGCCGCGCAAGTGTCGCTGTGGTCGGAGCCCGGCAAGACCTATGCGGCGAAGCTGCGCGAGATTGCGCCGCAGGCCGATCCCGCGACGCGCACGTATCTCGCGAAATTCTCGCTGCCTGACGCGGACGATCGTGTCGCGCTCGGCATGACGGCGACGTTGACGATCACCGATCGCGACACCGAACGCGTGGCGAAGTTGCCATTGTCGGCGCTGTTCAGCCAGGGCACCTCGCCGTCGCTCTACGTCGTCGACGACGCGGGCAAGGTGACCTTGAAGCCCGTCACTGTGAAGTCTTACGGCTCCGAGAATGTGCTTGTCACCGGCGGCGTCGAGGAAGGCGCCAAGGTGGTGACGCTCGGCGTGCAGAAACTCGACCCGGCCGAGAAGGTCCGCGTCGTGTCGTCGTTGTCGTTCTGAACTCGCACTGATCTGACGAAGCGAGGCTTGCCATGAAGCGCTTCAATCTGTCCGCCTGGGCGGTGGCCCATCCCGCGCTGGTGCTGTTCCTGATCGTCGCGATCGGATGTGCCGGGTTCTTCTCCTATCTGCGGCTTGGCCGCGCCGAGGATCCGTCGTTCACCATCAAGCTGGTGGTGGTATCGGCGATCTGGCCGGGTGCGACCGCCAAGGAGATGCAGGAGCAGGTCGCCGATCCGATCGAGAAGAAGCTGCAAGAATTGCCTTACTTCGACAAGGTGCAGACCTATTCAAAACCGTCGTTCACGGCGATGCAGGTGTTCTTCAAGGACAACACGCCGCCGAAGGAAGTCCCGGAGCTGTTCTATCAGCTTCGCAAGAAGCTCTCCGACATCCGCGCCAATCTGCCGTCGAATCTGATCGGCCCGAACTTCAACGACGAATATGGCGACGTCGACTCGGTCCTCTATATGATGACCGGCGAGGGCGCCGACTATGCGCAGATGAAGAAGGTGGCGGAAGGGCTGCGCCAGCGCCTTTTGAAGGTGCCCGGCGTCACCAAGGTCAATCTCTACGGCACCCAGGACGAAAAGATTTTCGTCGAGTTCTCGCATGCCAAGCTGGCGACGCTCGGCATCACGCCGCAGGCGATCTTCGATTCATTGGCGAAGCAGAACGCGGTGGTGCCGGCCGGCACGGTCGAAACGTCGTCGCAGCGCGTGCCGCTGCGCGTCACCGGCGCGCTCGACGGCGCCAAGGCGGTGGCGGAAACGCCGGTGGAAAGCAACGGCCGCGTGTTCCGGCTCGGTGACATCGCCACGGTGAAGCACGGCTTCGTTGATCCGAAGTCGTTCGAAATCCGCCAGGAAGGCAAGCCCGCGCTCGGCATCGGCGTCGTCACCGCCAAGGGCGCCAACATTCTCGAACTCGGCGAGAACGTGAAGAAGGCCAGCGCCGACTTCATGAACAACGTGCCGAAGGGCATCGAGCTGGAGCAGATCGCCGACCAGCCGCTGGTGGTGAAGCACGCGGTCGGCGAATTCGTGCGCTCGTTCATCGAGGCGCTGGCCATCGTGCTGTTCGTCTCGTTCCTTGCGCTCGGTCTGCGCACCGGCATCGTCGTCGCGCTGTCGGTGCCGCTGGTGCTGGCGATCGTGTTCGTGGTGATGAATGCGATGTCGCTCGACCTGCATCGCATCACGCTGGGCGCGCTGATCATCGCGCTCGGTCTTCTGGTGGACGACGCCATCATTGCGGTCGAGATGATGGTGGTGAAGATGGAGCAGGGCTGGGAGCGCGCCAAGGCGGCCGCCTTCGCCTGGGAATCCACCGCGTTTCCAATGCTGACCGGTACGCTGGTGACGGCGGCCGGATTCTTGCCGATCGGCTTTGCTAACTCAGGCGTCGGCGAATATGCCGGCGGCATCTTCTGGATCGTGGCGATCGCGCTGGTGGCGTCGTGGTTCGTCGCGGTGATCTTCACGCCGTACATCGGCGTCAAGCTGCTGCCGAACTTCGTCAAGCCGGGGCAGGCGATTCACGATCCGCACGCCATTTACGAGACGCGGATGTATCGCGGCCTGCGGCGGATCGTGACTTGGTGCGTCAACCATCGCGTCAAGGTGGTGGCGGCGACGGTGGCGATCTTCGGCGCCAGCATCGTTGGCTTCGGCCATGTGCAGCAGCAGTTTTTCCCGCTCTCGGAGCGGCCGGAACTGTTCTTGCAACTGCGCCTGCCGGAGGGCACCGCGTTCAAGGTGACCGAGAAGGCGGTGAAGGAAGCCGAGAAGCTTCTGAAGGATGATAACGACATCGCGACCTACACCGCTTACGTCGGGCAGGGCTCGCCGCGCTTCTGGCTCGGCCTCAACCCGCAACTGCCGAACGAGTCCTTCGCCGAGATCGTGATCGTGTCGAAGAACGTCGAGGCGCGCGAACGCATCAAGGCGAGGATCGAAAAGGCAGTGCATGAAGGTGCGTTGAACGAGGCGCGGGTGCGCGTCGACCGCTTCAACTTCGGCCCGCCGGTCGGCTTCCCCGTGCAGTTCCGCGTCATCGGCCCGGACACGCACAAGGTGCGCGAGATCGCCTACAAGGTGCGTGACGTGGTGAAGACCAATCATGACGTGGTCGACCCGCATCTCGACTGGAACGAGCAGACACCGGTGCTCAAGCTCGTGGTCAATCAGGATCGCGCCCGCGCGCTCGGCTTGACGCCGCAGGATGTTTCGCAATCGCTGGCGATGCTGATTTCCGGCGTGCCGGTGACGACGATCCGCGACGGCATCGAGAAGGTCGAAGTGGTGGCGCGCGCGGTGCCGGCTGAACGGCTCGATCTGGCGCGGGTCGCCGACCTCACCGTCACCTCGCGTAACGGCGTCGCGGTGCCGTTGTCGCAGATCGCCAAGGTTGAATACGCGCATGAGGAGCCGATTCTGTGGCGGCGCAACCGCGACATGGCGATCACCGTGCGCGGCGACATCGTCGACGGCGTGCAGGCGCCCGACGTCAGCAATGCGATCTGGGCCAAGCTGAAGCCGATCCGCGACAGTCTCGAGCCGGGCTATCGCATGGAAATGGGCGGCGCGATCGAGGAATCCGCGAAGGGCAATGCGTCGATCTTCGTGCTGTTCCCGCTGATGGTCGTGGTGATGCTGACGCTGCTGATGATCCAGTTGCAGAGCTTCTCGCGGCTGGTGCTGGTGTTCCTCACTGCGCCGCTCGGCATCGTCGGCGCGTCGCTCGGCCTCAATGTCGCGAGCCAGCCGTTCGGTTTCGTGGCGCTGCTGGGCCTGATTGCGCTGGCCGGCATGATCATGCGCAACACGGTGATCCTGGTCGACCAGATCGAGACCGATGTGCAGCACGGCCTGACCCGTCGCGAGGCGATCATCGAGGCGACGGTGCGCCGCGCGCGTCCGGTGGTGCTGACGGCGCTGGCGGCGATCCTCGCCATGATCCCGCTGTCGCGCTCGGCGTTCTGGGGCCCGATGGCGATCACCATCATGGGCGGCTTGTTCGTCGCGACGTTCCTGACGCTGCTGTACCTGCCGGGGCTTTACGCGCTGTGGTTCAGGAAGAGCCTCGACGAGAAAGGCCCGGGCGAAACCGGCGTCGCTGCGGCGGCGCAGCATGAGGAGGCCCAGCTTGCATTTCCGCTTGCCGAGGCCGCCGAATAAATGAAGAGTGAATGTTGATATGACGATGCTGTCCGAACATACCGAAGCCGACACGCAGGAGCGCATCCTGGTGGTGGCGGAGCGGCTGTTTCGCGAAATCGGCTACCAGAAGACCACGGTGGCCGACATCGCCAAGCTGCTGCGGATGTCGCCGGCCAATGTCTATCGGTTCTTCCCGTCGAAGGATGCGATCCGGCAAGGCGTTGCTTTCCGGCTGATGAGCGAAGTGGAATCCGCGGCACATGCCATCGCGGCGGGACCCGAGCCGGTGCCGCAGCGGCTGCGCGAATTGCTGACCACCATTCACGTGATGAATAGCGAGCGCTATGTCGGCGACGCCAAGCTGCATGAGATGGTCGCCATCGCCATGGAGGAGGACTGGGGTGTCTGCAAGGCGCATATCGAGCGCGTGACCACGCTGATCGGCGGGGTGATCGGCGAGGGTGTCGCTAGCGGTGTCTTCCATGTGGCCGATGTCCCCGTCGCCGCGTTGTGCACTGGCACCGCGATGTTGCGTTTTTTCCATCCGCAGATGATCGCCCAGTGTGTTAACAAGCCGGGGCCGACGCTCGACCAGATGATCGATTTCATCCTGATCGGGCTGGGATATCGCAACGCTGGCTGAAGGTACGACACATGAACGCGACCGGCTCGAACGACATCCATTTCTACGAGCCGGCCAAGGGGCACGGCCTGCGCCACGATCCGTTCAACGCCATCGTCGGGCCGCGCCCGATCGGCTGGATTTCGTCGTGCGACGCCAAGGGCAACGTCAATCTCGCGCCCTACAGTTTCTTCAATGCGCTCAACTACCATCCGCCGCTGATCGGGTTTTCTTCCACCGGCTGGAAGGACACCGTCGCGAATATCCAGGAGACCGGCGAGTTCGTCTGGAATCTCGCCACCATGGATATCGCGCAGAAGATGAATGCGACCTCCGCGACGGTGCCGCACGAGATCAACGAGTTCGATCTGGCCGGGCTCACGCCGATCCCGAGCCGCTTCGTCAAGCCGCCGCGCGTCGGCGAAAGCCGCGTCACCTTCGAGTGCCGGCTGTCGGAGATGATCCAGCTCAAGGGCGCGGACGGCAAGAAGGCGGAGGCCTGGCTGACGATCGGCGAGGTGGTCGCGGTCTATATCGACAAGGCTTTGATCAAGGACGGCGTCTACCAGACCGCGCAGGCGCATCCGATCCTGCGTGCGGGCCGCATGGGCGACTACATCGAGGTGCGCCCCGACGCGATGTTCGAGATGGTGCGGCCGAAGTAGCCGCGCACCGTCACGCGCCCCCAATGTGCCAACGCCGATAGCCTCTTCCGGGCGGCGATGAAATCTGCTGTGCTGAGGCGGTTCGTCTTGTGAGACGGTATCGGCTTTCGGGCTTGGCCGGGTGTCGTTTGGCCTGAAAGCGCAGCTCGAGGATTGTTTCGATGACCGATACGCAAACTGCTGCTTCACCGCATTCCGAAACCGAACCGCATGGCGATCTCTGCATCCGCACTCTGGCGATGCCCGCCGATACCAATCACAACGGCGACATCTTCGGCGGCTGGCTATTGAGCCAGATGGACGTCGCCGGCGGCATCTATGCGATCAAGACCACCAAGGCGCGCACCGCGACGGTGGCGATCGAAGCCATGAATTTCCGCAAGCCGGTGTTCGTCGGCGACGTGGTGTCGGTCTACGCCACGACGGTGCGAATCGGCCGCACCTCGATCACCGTGCATCTCGATGCATGGGTGCGCCGGCGCCGGCAAAGCCAGTCGATTCTCGTGACCGACGGCAATTTTACCTACGTCGCCATCGACGACGAGGGGCGGCCTCAGGTGATCGATAAGAGCGCGATTTCGGTGTAATCCAAATCCGTCACGCGGCTGTCGCGCGATGCAGCTACGGCGTACCCCAACGGCGATGACAGTGACGCGGAACGATTGCGGTGCGTGACGGTTGTTTGTCCGGATTCTAGACCACGGCGCGGCCATCATGTCAGACAGCTATATTATCGAGGTCAGTTCGCGGGCCGCAGGCATTGTGGTGCGCGACAAGGCCGGGTTTCGCTTTTTCGCCGCCGCCCCACCATTCTTCCGGCTGGAAGGACAATTGTTCCGCAGCGCCCGCGACGCGGAACGGGCTGCGGCGCAGTTCGCCGACGAGCGGGATTCGAAGCCCGCGTAAGCTCGCAGCCGGGAAAATTCGAAGCGGTTGTCGTGAGGCGGATAGGCGGTAGGCTATTGGCCCGGCCCTTTGAGCCGACGGGTGCGCCGAGCCGGCCGCGAGCGGTGGAAATTTGCCCGGCTTCGATATTTTTCCACTATCGATTGTGGCTAAGCCATATTCGACGATAAAACGCGATATAGAAATGCGCTGCGGGCTGCGGTGCAGCCATTCTGGCTGTCAGGAAAGCGTTCGTTGTCCCAAGTTTTCGATCTTGCGATCATCGGTGGTGGCATCAATGGATGCGGTATCGCCCGGGACGCGGCCGGGCGCGGCAATTCGGTCTTCCTCTGCGAGATGAACGACCTCGCCAGCGCCACCTCCTCGGCGTCAACCAAGCTGATCCATGGCGGGTTGCGTTATCTGGAATATTACGAGTTCCGGCTGGTGCGCGAAGCGCTGATGGAGCGCGAGGTGTTGTGGCGGATCGCGCCGCATGTCATTTCGCCGCTGCGCTTCGTGCTGCCGCATCATGCCGGGTTGCGGCCGATGTGGCTGCTGCGGCTCGGGCTGTTCCTCTACGATCATATCGGCGGGCGCAAGCTGCTGCCGCCGACCCGCACGCTCGATCTCACCCGCGACGAGGCCGGCCGCCCGCTCAAGCCCGGCCGCTTTACGCGCGGCTTCGAATATTCCGATTGCGCGGTGGATGACGCGCGCCTCACGGTGCTCACGGCGCGCGATGCCGCCGATCGCGGCGCCGTCATCGCCACCCGCACCCGCGCGACGCACTTTGCGCGCGCGGGCGACATCTGGCGCATCACCACCGAAGATACCACCAGCGGCGCGCGCAACGTGATCGAGGCGCGGGCGCTGGTGAATGCCGCCGGCCCGTGGGTCGAGGACGTGCTGTCGCACGGCGCGGGGGATGATGCCAAGGCCAGGATCCGGCTGGTACAGGGCTCGCACATCGTGGTGCCGAAACTTTACGCGCACGATCGCGCCTACATCTTCCAGAACAGCGATGGCCGCATCGTGTTCGCGATTCCCTACCGCAACGATTTCACCCTGATCGGCACCACGGATCGCGACTATCACGGCGACCCTGCGCGGGTGACGGCGACGCGTGAGGAGATCGCCTATCTGTGCGAGGCGGTCGACCAGTATCTCGCGACGCCGGTGAAGCCGGACGACGTGGTCTGGAGCTATGCCGGCGTGCGGCCGCTCTATGACGACGGCGCCAGCGAGGCGAAGGCGGCGACGCGCGACTATGTGCTGGCGCTCGATGCAGCGGAGGGCGCGCCGCTGCTGTCGATCTATGGCGGCAAGATCACGACCTATCGCCGGCTGGCGGAAGAGGCGATGGAGCATCTCGCGCCGTATCTGCCGGGCACCAAAGCGCGCGAGGGCTGGACCGCATCGGCGCCGCTGCCGGGTGGCGATCTCGATGTGTCGGCCTTTCCGGCGCTCGCCGGGCAATTGGTGCGCGACTATCCGTTCCTCACCGCCGCGCACGCCAACCGGCTGGCTCACGCCTACGGCACGCGTGCGGTGAAGCTGCTGGGCGGAGCGAAGTCGATGGCCGATCTCGGCCGCGCATTCGGCGCGACGCTGACCGAGCGCGAGGTCGATTATCTCATGGCGCAGGAATGGGCGCGAAGCGCCGTGGACGTGGTGTGGCGCCGCTCCAAGCTCGGATTGCAAATGTCGGCGGCGGAGATCGCTGCGCTCGATGCGTGGATGAAGGCGGCGGATGCGATGGCGGAACGCGGGACTGCCAATAGCGTGTGACGTTTTCGCGTCAGAGTGAATTGAATCGTCACTGCGAGCGAAGCGAAGCAATCCAGAAAGCCGTAAAGCAAGAACTGGATTGCTTCGTCGCTAGCGTTCCTCGCAATGGCGAAAGAATCGCATGAGTTCTACTGCGCGGCGTCGAGCGCAAGCGTCGGATAGTCGGTATAGCCTTGAGCGCCGCCGCCGTAGAACGTAGTCTTGTCCGGCGTATTTAACGGCGCGCTTTGCTTCAGCCGCTCGACCAGATCGGGGTTGGAGATGAACAATTTTCCGAACGCGATCAGGTCGGCTTCGTTCGCAGCCAGCACTTTGTTGGCGAGCGCCAGGTCGTAGCCGTTGTTGGCGATGTAGGTGCCGCTGAAGCGCTTGCGCAGACTGGCGTAGTCGAACGGTGCGATATCGCGCGGGCCGCCGGTCGCGCCTTCGATGACGTGGATGTAAACCAGCTTCTCCGCATTCAGCCCATCGACGATGTGGTCGAACAGCGGCTGCGGATTGCTGTCGGAAACGTCGTTGGCAGGCGTCACCGGCGAGATGCGGATGCCGGTGCGGTCGGCACCGGCTTCGGCTGCGACGGCTTTCGCCACTTCCAGCATCAGCCGCGCGCGGTTCTCGATGGAGCCGCCATACTTGTCGGTGCGCTTGTTGCTGCCGTCCTTGGCAAACTGATCGAGCAGATAGCCGTTGGCGCCGTGAATCTCGACGCCGTCGAAACCGGCCTCGCGCGCATTCGCCGCCGCGCGCTTGAAGCTGTCGATGATGCCGGGAATTTCGCCCAGCTCGAGCGCGCGCGGCTCGGACACTTCAGCGAACTTTCCGCCGACGAAGGTCTTGGTGTTGGCGCGGATCGCCGATGGCGCCACCGGTGCGCCGCCGTTCGGCTGCAATGAGACATGCGAGATGCGCCCGACATGCCAGAGCTGGATATAGATGTGGCCGCCGCGCGCGTGCACGGCATCGGTTACCCGGCGCCAGCCGGCGATCTGCTCCTTGGAGTAGATGCCGGGCGTGTCCTGATAGCCCTGGCCCTGTTGCGAGACCTGACTGGCTTCGGTGACCAGCAGACCGGCGGACGCGCGCTGGCCGTAATACTCGACCGCGAGCGGATTCGCCACCAGCCCCGCGACGGCGCGGTTGCGCGTCAGCGGCGCCATCACGGTGCGGTTGGTCAGCGTAATGGGGCCGAGCTTGTAAGGTTCGAAAAGTTTCGTCGCGTTGCTCATGGGCAGAGTCCGGTTGTCGGTTGGAAATGGTGGTCCGCCCAACTTGCGCATGCCGTCCTGAAAATTCAATGCCGATGCATCTAAATTTCGTCGCAGCGGCAACGTGTCTCCGAACGGAAAAATTTCATCGCGACAATTGCACGGTCAGCACGTTTGTTTCCGGACTCATGGTGATGGGAGAGAAAATTCGCTGAACGTCACTATCCGCGCATCCGTGCCAGCAATTCGGCGGTCGGCCATGAATCCGCAGGCAGCCCATACTTCACTTGCATGGCTTTGACGGCGGTGCGGCTCTGCTGGCCGAGCACACCGTCGATCTTGCCGACATTGAAGCCTTGCTTCGTCAACAACGTTTGAAGCTGCTTGATGTCATTGAAGGAGAGTTGCGCGACCGGGGCCGACGGCTTGTGCATCGGCGCGGCGCCGGCGATGCGGGTGGCGAGATACGCCGCCGTGATCGCGTAAGTCAGCGAGTTGTTCCATTCGGTGTAGGCGGCGAAATTCGGATAGGCGAGGAAAGCCGGGCCGTGCCGTCCCATCGGCAGCAGCAGCGACGCCGGCAAGTTGTCGTTGGGCAATGCGCGGCCGTCCGCCAACGTCACGCCCCATTGCGCCCACTTCGCGCGCGGGTGCTTGATGGCGAGATCGGCTTCCTGCCACGGCAGGTTCTGTGGCACCCGCACCTCCTGCAACCACGGCTCGCCGCGCCGCCACTTCAGGCCGGTGGCGATGTAGTTGGCGGTGGAGCCGATCACGTCCGGCGCGCTGCGCAACAGGTTGCGATGGCCGTCGCCGTCGTAGTCGACGGCGTAGTTGTAATAGTGCTGCGGCAGGAATTGCGTCTGCCCGAGTTCGCCGGCCCATGAACCGATCATTTCGGCGGGCGTCAGATCGCCGCGGTCTATGATCTTCAGCGCGGCGATGGTCTCGTCGTGAAACATCTGCGCGCGGCGGCAGTCGTAAGCCAGCGACACCAGCGAGCGCAGTGTCGAGAGCTTGCCCTGCGTCGCGCCGAAATCGCTTTCCAGCGCCCAGAACGCAGTGATCACCGCGGGCGGCACGCCGTATTCCTTCTCGGCGCGCGCGAAGGCTGCCGCATAGGTCTTGATCAACTGCTGTCCGCGCACACGACGATTTTCTGACGCCATGCGGCCGGCGAACACTGTGAAGAGCTGCCCGAACACGCGCTGGCCACGGTCGCGATTGACGATGCCCTGATCGTAAACGAGGTAAGGCGACGCGGCCGCGATGGCGCGCGGCGAGACGCCGGCTTTCGCGGCATCGGCTTTCAAGGTTTCGAGAAACTGCGGAAAACTCATCCCGTTATGGCAACTCGCGCCACGCTGGGCGAGGGCGGGGGAGGCAAGAATGATGGCGGCCAAGCCGACGACGAATGTCCCAATCCAATTGATGCGCATCGGCTCCCCAGCGTGTCTCGGTGATCGACTAAATATCATGTCGTCATGGCCGGATTAATTCCGGCCATCCACGTATTCCATCGCGCGCCAGAAAATCAGACGTGGATGGCCGGGACAAGCCCGGCCATGACGGAATCCATTCGGGCGCCTCTCACATCTTTCTGTTCGTACAGCCTCTCGAAAGTGATCCGACCGTCCGCAAAAGAAAAATGCCCGGCCTTGCGAGCCGGGCATTTCGTATTTCTTGAAGGCGCGACGATTAGCCGAACTGGTTCATCGTGTTGTGAGCGCCACCGGCCTTCAGCGCGGCGTCGCCGGCGAAGTATTCCTTGTGGTCGTCGCCGATGTCGGAGCCGGCCATGTTCTGGTGCTTGACGCAGGCGATGCCCTGACGGATCTCCTGACGCTGCACGTTCTTGACGTAGCCGAGCATGCCCTCGTCGCCGAAGTATTCCTTGGCGAGGTTGTCGGTCGACAGCGCGGCCGTGTGATAGGTCGGCAGCGTGATCAGGTGGTGGAAGATGCCGGCGCGCTTGGCGGCATCCGCCTGGAAGGTGCGGATGCGCTGGTCGGCTTCGAGCGCCAGCGGCGTGTCGTCGTATTCCACCTTCATCAGCTCGGCGCGGTTGTACTTGCTGACGTCCTTTCCTTCTTCCTTCCAGGCATCGTAAACCTGCCAGCGGAAGTTCAGGGTCCAGTTGAACGACGGCGAGTTGTTGTAGGCGAGCTTCGCATTCGGAATGACTTCGCGGATGCGATCGACCATGCTGGCGATCTGCTCAATGTGCGGCTTCTCGGTTTCGATCCACAACAGATCGGCGCCGTTCTGCAGCGAGGTGATGCAATCCAGCACGCAGCGGTCCGCGCCGGTTCCCGGACGGAACTGGTACAGGTTGCTCGGCAGACGCTTCGGACGCAGCAGCTTGCCGTTACGGCTGATGATGACGTCGCCGTTGCCGATCTTCGACGCATCGACTTCTTCGCAGTCGAGGAAGCTGTTGTACTGGTCGCCGATGTCGCCCGGCTTGTGGCTGACAGCGATCTGCTGCGTCAGGCCGGCGCCCAGCGAGTCCGTGCGGGTGACGATGATGCCGTCTTCGACACCGAGTTCGAGGAAGGCGTGGCGAACCGCGCGCACCTTGGCGAGGAACACGTCATGCGGCACGGTGACCTTGCCGTCCTGGTGGCCGCACTGCTTCTCGTCGGAAACCTGGTTCTCGATCTGCAGCGCGCAGGCGCCGGCTTCGATCATCTTCTTCGCCAGCAGGTAGGTTGCTTCCGCGTTGCCGAAGCCCGCGTCGATGTCGGCGATCACCGGAACGACGTGAGTCTGGAAGTTGTCGATCTTCTCGATCAGCGCGGCTTCCTTCGCCTTGTCGCCGGCTTTACGCGCGGCGTCGAGCTGACGGAAGATGTCGTTGAGTTCGCGCGAGTCGGCCTGGCGCAGGAAGGTGTAGAGCTCTTCGATCAGCGCCGGCACCGAGGTTTTCTCGTGCATCGACTGGTCGGGGAGCGGACCGAATTCGGAGCGCAGCGCGGCGACCATCCAGCCCGACAGGTAGAGGTAGCGACGGTCGGTCTTGCCACCGAAGTGCTTCTTGATCGAGATCAGCTTCTGCTGCGCGACGAAACCGTGCCAGCAGCCCAGCGACTGGGTGTACTTGGTGGGGTCGGCATCGTAAGCCGCCATATCGGCGCGCATCACCGCCGCGGTGTAGCGGGCGATATCGAGGCCGGTCTTGAAGCGGTTCTGCAGGCGCATGCGGGCGACGGCCTCGGCGGTCACGCCGTTCCAGGTCGGCTTGTCCTTGAGCAGGGCTTCCGCCGCCGCGATCTGGCTCTGGTAGGACGCCGGCATTGCGATGCCGTCCGTAATTCCGCGCGATTGATAGGTCATGAGGGGCTCCTGATGTGACGTTGGGCCTTTATTTGCGGAAAATTCGCGGGCTCGCCAGAGGTTGCGAAGAAAGCTTGTCAGGCTTTACAGTATTCAGATGTAATGTTGTAATGTATTTACAATGGAACCTGAGCATGATCTCGAAGAGCGGGGGGCTGGTTTTCGGAAAAATTATGCTCAAACAAAAGGATAGACGATGACTCTGATTCAATGCAGTTGGATCAGACCCATGCGGTGAACCGCCATGCCAACCCAGACAGCTCGTTCGATCTTCATGGGGCCGCGCTTGCGCCGGCTGCGTCGTGAACGCGGCCTGACCCAGGCCGACATGGCCGCCGATCTCGATATCTCGGCACCTTACGTGGCGCTGCTGGAGCGTAACCAGCGGCCGGTGACGGCGGACATGCTGCTGCGGCTGGCGCGCACCTACAAGATCGATCTCGCCAATCTCGCCGGCGACGGCGGCGCCGACCACGCGGCGCGGATGCAGGCGGTGCTCAAGGAGCCGATGTTTGCCGACATCGACATGCCGCCGCTGGAAATCAGCGACATCGCCGTGGGTTATCCCGGGTTGGCGGAGGCTTTTCTGCGGCTCTACACCGCCTATCGCGAGGAACAACTGGCGCTGGCGGATCGCAAGGGGCCGGGATTGAGCGGGCCGAGATCGCGCAGGAGCAGCGACGGCATCGATGCCAGCGATCCGGTCGCGGAGGTGCGACGCTTTCTCGCCGCGCGACGCAACAATTTCGCCGATCTCGATGACGGGGCTGAACGCATTTCACGCGAGCCCGCGACGCAGAACTGGTTCATCGAGCGATTGAAAAGCCGGCATAACCTCAATGTGCGGCAGTTGCCGCCGGAGGTCATGCTCGGCGCGGTGCGGCGGCTGGATCGTCACCGCAAGCAGATCCTGTTCGACGACTCGCTCGACAATGCGAGCTTCAATTTTCAACTGGCGCAGCAACTCGCTTACCTCGAATTCGAGGACGAGATCGGCGCCGCGCTGAAGGCCGGTCAGTTCACCACCACCAGCGCGCGATTGCTGGCGCATCGGTCGCTGGCGAGTTACGCGGCGGCCGCGTTGATCATGCCGTACTCGGCGTTCGCGAAGGCCGCGGAGGCACGGCGTTACGATGTCGAGGCGTTGGCGCGGCAGTTCGGAACCAGCTTCGAACAGACCGCGCATCGCATCACCACGCTGCAAAAGCCGGGCGCGGAGAAGGTTCCGTTCTTCCTGATCCGCGTCGATCCGGCGGGGAATATTTCAAAATTGCTCGACGGCGCGGGTTTTCCGTTCGCGAAACATGGCGGCGGATGTCCGCTGTGGTCGGTGCACGGCGTCTTCAAGACGCCGCGCCAGATCGTGACGCAATGGCTGGAATTGCCGGACGGCCAGCGGTTTTTCTCGATCGCGCGCACCGTCACCGCCGGCGGCGGCTCGTTCGGCGCCGCGCGCGTGGAGCGCGCCATCGCCATCGGCTGCGCGGCCGAATACGCCGGAAAACTGATCTATACCAGTGATGAAAGCGGCCCGCGTGCGGATGCGCCGACACCGGTGGGCATCGCGTGTCGCGTCTGTCATCGCCCGACATGCGCGGCGCGATCCGAGCTTCCGATCGGCCGCGAATTGCTGCCCGACGATTATCGCCGGCTCAGCGTTCCGTTCGGATTTTCATCGGACTGATACAATCGCGTTCGGCGGCGCATATCGGAATCGGTTGCGGAATTTGCATGACAAAGCGCGGCAATGCGATTAGATCGCGACGAGACATCGCCTCGATCATGAGGCGCGAGCGATTGAGTAACAGGAGGCACCAATGTCGGACGGCTCTCTCTTCTGGGTGATCGGGGGCGAATTTGGCTCGATGAATTTCCACAAGCTGGTGGAAGGCTCGGCCCAGGTCAAAGGGCCGTTCAAGACCCGCCAGGAAGCCGAGGACTGCTGGAAGCAGGTCTCGGAGGAAAACCGCCACCGCGGCAGTGTCCGCTTTTCCATCGTTGAGGAACCGCGCCGCTAGTCCATCGGACCGCACGGACGTCGAAATATGTTCAGGCAAGACGGCCCCATCCGAACCTCGGATGGGGCCGTCGCTTTTCGGCATGGGGAGCGACAATGCCAACCCATTGATCGCAGACGGCCTTTTTTCCGCTTATGGTTACTGATAGATTAACGGGGCGGAACGGATTCCGGGAACAGAGGCTGCCTGACCATGTCCGACGTACAGAGTATCGGCTCGACCGCCGCGGCCAGCGCCAAGCCGATCCGGCTGCGCGATGCCCTTCGGCAGGCGCGCATCGAGGCCGCCGACCGCACTGGCGTCGTGGTCGATCTGCGCGATGCCGAAGTGGCGCGGCTTGAAATTCTCAATGAACAACTGGACCCGCTGTTCGGAGAGATTCCGGATCGCATCGATCTGTTCGATCGCGGCATCAGCCAGGGCGATACGCCGCGGCTGTGGATCGATGTGGTTGCGCATGTCGCGATGGGACGCGACAAGCGGCTCTATCGCTTCGTGCAGGACACCCGCTTCGGCCGCAAGGTGCTGGCAGAGTCGCATACGCCTTCAGTCATCGTGCAGGCGGTGACCGATTACGTCGCGCGCCGCATGGTCGAGCGCGAGCAGGCGCTGGTGGCGACGCCGTTGCCCGAAGCGACGGAACAACCCGCGAAGCCGCGCCGCAGCGGCATCTGGACCTTTGCATTCGGTTTCCTCGCCGGCGTCCTCGCGCTGTTCGGCTTCGCGTTGTTCGCGGCGCTGCGCAGCTTCTGATTTAGCGCTGCGACGGAATGAGGACGACGTGGCGGATGTCGCGGATGCCCTTGCTTTCGATCCAGCCGCGCACGTGCTGCTCGCAGCGCCATTGCGTGCCGTCGCGATTGATCTTGAATAGATTGTAAGCCGCCGCCGGATGATGACCGTGCGCGACTGCCGAAGCGGAGGGCACGCCGATGGCGGGAATGCGACCGCGCGGCCCGTCGAACCACATCGTCGAATGCACGTGATCGTGGCCGTGAAGAATGAGATCGACGCCGCGTTGCTTCAGCAAGGCAAGCAGCGCGTCGGCGTCGGTCAGGCGTTTGTAACGGCCGTGATGCTCGGCGCGCAGCGGATGATGGATCAGCAGCACGCGAAACGTTGGTTCATTCGCAAGTGCTGACAGTATGCGATCGAGCGCCGCGAGCTGTGGTGCGCCGAGGCGGCCGGTCGCCATGAACGGCGCGGTCGGTACCGCCGTTGAGGTTGCAATCAGCGTCAGCGGCCCGCGCCGCTGCACGAACGGATAGAGAGACGCATTGCTCGCGCTGGCGCCATCGCCGCGCAGATAGTCGCCGAACGACTCGGTAAAGCGATGCTGCGTGGCGCGCACGTAAGCATCGTGATTGCCGGGAATGATCGTCACCCGCTCCGGCGGGCCGACGCCTTCGAGCCACTTGCGGGCCGGCGCGAACTCGGCGGGCAATGATAGATTGACCAGATCGCCGGTGATGGCGATGTGGTCGGGCTGCTGGATATGGAGGTCCGACACCAGCAGGTCGAGCAGTTCACGGCGGTGGATGGTGTGGCGGTTGCGCTGCCAGTTGAGATAGCCGAGTGCGCGCTTGCCGATCAATTCGTGCATTCGCGCCGCCGGCAGCGGCGGCAGATGCGGATCGGAGAGATGCGCCAACACATAGGCCGTCATCACGCGCTGCCTGTCAGGATTCCCGCCAGACACACCAACGCGCCGCCGACCGCGAACTGGAACGTCGCCTGCAACCATGGCGGATCCATGAAGCGATGACGAATCCACGAGATCTTGCGCTCGGTCAGGTTGGAAAACTGCTTCACGATCGGTCTGGCCCGCTGTGACAACCGGAGTGGTTGGGGCAAGATGACGGGAGACCGGGAAGAATCAAGAGGGCCGCGCGTGGAAGATGTCGACAAGGCGAGGACGTTGCGGCGGCGGCTGGAGCCGGCGCTGCGCCGCGTCTTCCATTTGTACTGGCGGTTTGCGCGCGGCATGACCATGGGCGTGCGCGGCGTCGTGCTGGATGACGCCGGCCGCGTGTTTCTGGTCAAGCACAGCTACGTCTCCGGCTGGCATTTGCCGGGCGGCGGGGTCGAGGTCGGCGAAAGCATCGATGAGGCGTTGCGGCGCGAGTTGCTGGAGGAAGGACGGATCGTCTTTGAGGCGCCAGCTCTGCATGGTGTGTTTTTCAACAGCCATGTTTCGCGACGCGATCACGTTGTGGTCTATGTGATCCGCCGTTTCGCGCAGGACCGGATGCCGGAGCCCAATCGCGAGATCGTCGCCTGCGGCTTCTTCGCGCCGGATGCCCTGCCGCCCGATACCACCAAAGGCACCCGGCGGCGGATCGCCGAAGTGATCGAGGGGGTGCCGCCGTCGCCGACCTGGGTTTAGAGCATGATCCCGAAAAGTGGAAACCGGTTTTCGGAAAAGATCATGCTCAAACAAAAAGATAACGACGGGGCTGTCCAACCCAGTTGGACCAGACCCCAGGAAGCGCCGTGAATTTCATCCGCCGCCATGGACCGCATCGGTGCCAGATGCTATCCCGCGCGTCGACATGAGCGATTTGTCCCTCACCATCCTGCCGGAAGCGGCCAACGACGCGCAGCCGATCGAGCGCCTGCTGGAGCGCACGTTCGGCCCCGGGCGTTTCGTGCTCAGCGCCTACCGGCTGCGCGAGCACGTCGATCACCGGCTCGACCTGTCGTTTACCGCCCGCATCGGCACCTTGCTGGTCGGCTCGGTGCGGCAACTACCGGTGTGCATCGGCGATACGCCGGCGCTGCTGCTCGGCCCGCTCACCGTCGAGCCGCCGTTCCGCAGTCGTGGCGTCGGCCGCGCGTTGCTGGATCGCGCGCTCACCGATGCCAAGGCCAAGGACCACACGCTGGTCGTGCTGGTGGGAGATGAGGCCTATTACAGCCGCGTCGGCTTCAAAATGATCCCGCTCGGCCGCGCCGATATGCCGGGCCCGGTGGATCGCCGCCGCCTGCTGGTGAAGGAATTGACCGAAGGCGCCTTCGACAACGTCTCCGGCATGATCCGCCCGGACTGGCGTTTTGCGCGGGCGCGTAACGAAACCGCCACTTAATCGTCATAGTGAGGAGCGAAGCGACCAAGCAATCCAGACTCTTGAAGAAGGACTGGATTGCTTCGCTTCGCTCGCAATAACGATTGATCAATACTTCACATTCGCGAAAATCCGCACGCCGAGACCGGGCATCAGCACTTGATCCTTGTTGTAGGCGACCGCGTTGCGGATATCCTCGTTGAGCAGATTGTCGCCGACGACGCCGAAGGTGAATTGCTGCGCGCCCCACCAGTCGGTCTTGGTCAGCTTCGTCGTATAGCTCAACTCGGCGCGCAGGCGGTTGTAACCCGGCGTCGGCGTCTCGACGCCGCTGACGTCGTTCTGTGCGAAAGCGTGCAGCAGGTTGACGCGGGCGAACCAGTTGGCGTCGCGATAGTAGATGCCGCCGCCGACGCGCTGCGGCGGAATGCGCGGCACGTTGCTGCCGTCGGCGAAGGTGGCGCGCACGATGTCGTACTGTCCCTCGATGCCGAACATACCGTTCCACACCGGCAGCGCGTCGTACTGGAATTGAAACTCGGCGCCGCGGAAATTGGCGTCGCGCTGCGAATAGATCGCCTGATTGAGCTGAAGGCCGGCACCGGCGATGCAGGAGGCCTCGTCGCAGGTGTTGCCGGTCAGCCGGCGATAGATGAAGCCGTTGAAGTGCGTGGCGTAGCCGGTGAGTTCGAACCGGAACGGCCCTCGCGCGCGGCGCAGCCCGACCTCGATCGATTTCGCGGTTTCGATCCCGAGATTCGGATTGCCGATATCGAAGGTCGCGGTGGCATCGTGCGCGCCGCGTGAAAACAGCTCGGCGGGCTTCGGCGCGCGTTCGGTATATTGCCCGGTGATGCTGGCGATGAGATCCCACGGCAAGTTCTGGATCAGGCCGATGCTGCCACTCTTTGGCGTGTAGCTCAGGCTGCGCTGCACCGCCGGGCCGATATCGGCCGGGTTGGCCGCGACGTCGAACACGCCGGGAATGAGGCTCGGCGTCGAGCCGTCGAGATTGACGTGCTCGATGCGGGCGGCGACCTGCGCCTTGGTGCTGTCGCTGAATTTCAACTCGTTGAAGACGTAGCCCGCGAGCTTGGTGTTGCTGTTGGGATCCCACAAGCCGCTCAGCGGACTGCCGGGCTCGTCGGGGCTCGGCGCGGTCAGTTCCTGATGCGAGGCCTGCACGCCGATCGCCGTCGTCAGTGCGGCGAAGCGCAGATCGAACGGCGCGAGCTGCACTTCAAGACGGCCCTCCTGTTCCTTGTTGGTGAAGGTCTGGCGCACGCCGTCGCTGCTCGGGTCGTTGGCGTCGGCAAGGCCGAGTTCATTGTGTTTGTAGTCGGTGGCGCCGACCCAGAAGCGGATCGCATCGACTGCGGCCGCATCCGGGCGGTATTCGCCCTTGGCGGTGAACTTTGTCTGGCGCGCGTCGATCCGCGTGCCGAGTTCTTCGCCCTCCATACCTGGGATATGATAGAGGCTGTTGTTCTGCGTGATCGCCGCGCCGACATAGCCGCCGGTGAAGACGTAAGACGCGCCGACCGATCCGCCGTTGGAATCGGTCGCGGTGTTCTTCTGCGTGCCGCCGGGAATGGCGTAGTCGGCGGTGCGCCGCGCGAAGGCGTCGGCATGGATCGCGACGTTGTTGCCGGCGGCGTCGAGCAGCACCGCGCCTTCGCGGCCGAGATCGACGCTGGAGAGCGCGGTACGTGTTTCAAGCGTGGCGCAGCCGGTTGAACTGGCGAGTTGCGGCGGCGCTTTCACGTTGTAGCCGTAAGTTTGCGTCGCCAGCATCGGCGTGCACGGCATCGTCTCGGGAATGCGGTTGTTGCTGGCGCTGACAACGCCGCCGATCGAGGTCGAGCCCCAGCGCAGCGCCGCCGGGCCGCGAATGACTTCCACCTGATTGGTCGAGAGCGGATCGATTGGCACGAAGTGGTCTTCGCCGAGATCCGACGCGCCGTTGCTGCCGACGCCGTTCTCGACAATGCCGACGCGGTTGACGTCGAGGCCGCGAATGATCGGCCGGCTCGACGCGCCCGGCGCAAAGCCTGATCCGGTGACGCCGGGTTTGCTGGTCAAGAGATCGCCCAGCGTCGCCGCGCCGCTGCGGCGGATTTCCTCGTTCGGCACAACGGTCACCGTCGCGAACTGGTCGGTGACGATCGGCAGCACGCCTTGCTGCGGCGGCGCATTGATGACGATGCGCGGTTGCTCGCTCGGCGTGCCGTCCCGCGCGGGGGTTGGGCGTGCGGCATGGGTCGAAGCCGCGCGCCGTGGCCGCTTCGTATGCCGCAGGATCGGACTTGGCGCGGTGACGGTGATGCTGGGCAATTCCGACGCGCTGTCCTGCGCCAACGCGGCACGACTGAACGCGCTCAGCAGGAGCAGCGGCGCGCTTGAGAGAAGCAGGGCCTGCTTCAATGACAAAGACATGATGAATCCGTTTCCTGAATCCGCGAGCGGCGCATCGTCGGTCGTCGATGCAGCTTCGCGGATGCCCGTCGCGGCGGGCGCATGTGGAGGAAGCCTCTCAAGCACCGCGTGCAAGACGCGGCGGCGAAGCGTGTCAGTCCGTCAGGCTCAGGAAGCGGGAGGTGCGCGCGGCTGCGAGATGCCGTGCGGCGAGGCGAGGTGCGAGAATTCAGCGTCGGTGGTCCGGCTGAGGAACTGATAGGCCTCCGGGACCAGCAACAGCACGGGGCCGCCGGTAATCAGCGAACCTGCCAGCGACATCACCGCGCAGATCGCGCAATAGCCGTCGTGATGGTCGCCGTGGGATTGGTCCGGTGCCCGCTGTGCCTCGCCGGCCGCGGTCGCGTTGGCCGCGGGTTTGGCCTGATCCGGTGGCAGGGCCGCAGAGGCTGGCGCGGTGACGGCATGGATGCCAGGGGCCGCAAGTGCGGCAGCGCCATGGAAATGGCCGAACGACAAGACGAACTGAACCGCCAGCGCCAACAGCGCCAGCCGGGTCCCCGCCTTGATCCTCGATCGAAACCACTTCATCGCACGATCAGCCCACAATCGCGAAACGGTCCACCCCGGCCGCTTCGGATGTTATAATGTAACATCGCAGCCGAGGGCGGCGTTTGTCAACACGGGAGGCATCCGAGCCTGACCGGAAATTCGTTTTGTGTGCGGATTCACCACACCAAAAGCGTCGTTCCTGCGCAGGGACGACGCAGTGAGTGGCGATATGTATTGCGACAGCCGGCTCAGCGTCCCTCGCGCAGCCAGGTGGCGGCGAAGGCGCCGAGCAGCAGCAACAGGCCGATGACGCCGGCGAACATCGGCAGCACGCCGACGCCGCGCACCACGCTGGCATCGCGCATGTGCACACCGAGCCAGCCGTCGCCGCGGTAAACGCTGGAGGCGCGCACCGGCACGATGCGCGGCAGGGTGACGCTGCCGCTCTCGGCGATGCGGCGGGCGTCGCCGCCGGTCGCCTGCGACAGCGGCTTCAGCGTCTCCGGTGTCGAGGTGACCTCGGAGAATTCCTTCGGGTTCGCCGGCCCGACATTGACCAGCGCATTCAGCTTGCCGTCGGTCGCCTGCCACAGCCCGAGCTCGTTGGCCTCGATGGCGGCCGTCCACAGGCCCGGCTCGCCGGCATTCAGCGTCAGTTCGTGCTTTGCGCCGGATGGCGCGGTGACGGTGACCGGCGCGACGGTATCGGCCATGGTCTGCCGTTGCACCGTCAGTTCCTTGCCGCGCACTTGCAGGCGCAGCGCCTCCTCGTCGAGTTCGGGCTCCTTCATCAGCCAGTGCGACATCCGCCGCAGCAGATCGAGATGCGGCCCGCCACCCTCATAGCCGCGCGCCCACAGCCAGATGTGATCCGACAACAGCAGCGCGACGCGGCCCTCGCCATAGCGCGACAGGAGCAGCAACGGCTGGCCGTCGGCGCCGGTCATCAGCGGCGGTGAATCGGCGTTGCGGGTGTTGACGGTGCGGAAGAAGCGGCTCCAGTGCGGTGGTTCGCTGGCGGAGCCTTCGAGACCGCGCGTCACCGGATGGCGTTTGCCGATCTCGCTCAGGTGCGCGAGATACGGCTTCTCGGTGACGCCGACCGGCTCCGCCGGCAATACCGAATCCAGCGGCGTGCGCCAGATGCTGGTGACGGAGGCGTAGTCCGGCCCCGCCGACACCAGCATGGCGCCGCCGGCGCGGACATAGCGCGCGATGTTGTCGAAATACGCGGTCGGCAGCACGCCTTGGCGCGCGTAGCGATCGAAGATGATCAATTGGAATTCATTGATCTTCTGCTGGAACAGTTCGCGCGTCGGAAACGCGATCAGCGACAGTTCGTTGATCGGTGTGCCGTCCTGCTTCTCCGGCGGCCGCAGGATGGTGAAGTGCACCAGATCGACGCTGGCGTCGGACTTCAAAAGGTTGCGCCAGGTACGCTCGCCGGAATGCGGTTCGCCCGACACCAGCAGCACGCGCAGCTTGTCGCGCACGCCGTCGATCACCACCACGGCGCGGTTGTTCACCAGCGTCAATTCGTTCTCCAGCGGCGAGGATTCGATCTCGACGATGTTCGGCCCGGCATGCTTGATGTCGACGCTGACATTGACGGTCTGGCCGCTGCTGACCATGCGCTCGTTGAGCACTTCGCCGTCGCGGCGTACCACGACGCGCGCCTGCTGGCCGCTGACGCCGTGATCCTCGAGGCGATAGGTGATGGTCTGCTTTTGCCCGACGATGCCGAAGCGCGGCGCGGCGGTAATCGCGATGCGGCGATCGCGCTCGTCGCTGCGCCCGGTGATCAGCGCATGGATCGGCGCCTTGAAGCCGAGCGCGGCCGCATCGGACGGAATGTCGTGGACCCGGCCGTCGGTGATCAGGAAAGCGCCGGCGACGCGGTCGGTCGGCACGTCGGAAAGCGTCGTGGACAGCGCGCCGAACAGTTTGGTGCCGTCGGTCTCGCCGTCGGCTTGTCCCGCTTCGACGACGCGAACCTCGAGGCCTTTGATTTGCTTGAGGCGATCGACCAGCGCCTGCCGCGCCTCCTCCGTCTCCTTCGCGCGCGTGCCGAAATCCTGGCTCGGGCTCTTGTCGACCACCACGGCGGCGACCGACGACAGCGGCTCGCGCTCCTCGCTGGTGAAGGAAGGATTGGCCAGCGCCAGCAGGATTAGCGCCAGCGCGCCGACGCGGATCAGCGCGCCGCGCACGCGGCCGAACAACAGCACCGCCGCGATGACGACGATGGCGGCAAGCCCGATCCACAGCACGAGGCTCGGGACGAGAGGGGTGAATGCGATGCCGTATTGCATAGCGCTATTGCCCCAACCGTTCGATCAGTGCGGGTGCGTGCACCTGATCGGCCTTGTAGTTGCCGGTCAGCGTATACATCACGACGTTGACGCCGGCGCGGAAGGCGAATTCGCGTTGGCGCGGTTCGCCCGGCGTCAGCGGCAGCATCGGTCGTCCATCCGGCCGCAGCGCCCATGCGCCGGCGAGATCGTTCGAGGTGATGATGATCGGCGAGACGCCGTCGCCGCCGCGCGCTGGACGCGAGGCCGCGTCATCGCTCTCATCGCGCGGCAGGGCTTCCACCCAGGTCTGGCCGGAATTGAAGCGGCCGGGGAAGTCGTGCAGCAGATAGAACGTCTTGGTCAGCACATGCTCCGGCGGAATCGGCTCGAGTTCGGGCACGTCGAGCGATGACAGGATGCCGCGCAGGGTTACCATGCCGGGCGTCTGCGATTCTCCGCCGGGGCTGCTCGGCGCCTCAATGGCGTCGCGGGTGTCGAACAGCACCGTGCCGCCCTGTTTCATGTAAGCGTCGATGCGGTTGAGGGCTTCCTGTGACGGTTTCGGCGCGCCGGGCACGACGGCCCAGTAGATCAGCGGAAAGAACGCGAGTTCGTCGCGCGCAGGATCGACGCCGACGGGATCGCCTGCTTCCAAAGCGGTGCGTTGCGACAGGAACAGCGTCAGCGCCTGCATGCCGGATTTGACGATGTTGTCGACGTCGGGATTGCCGGTGATGACATAGGCGAGGCGGGTCTGCGACACCGCTTTCACCGCAAAATCGTCGGCGCTGCTCTGCGCGTGGGCCGGCGTCGGAATAATGATGGTCGCTGAACTCAATGCGAGCGCAAGAAACAATGCCGTCGCCACGGCCGAGCGACGCCGCAGCAGTGCCGCGAGGCCGCCGCCGAGCAAGGCGACGATGACGGCGTCGATGAGGAGCAGCGCGAGCGCCGCCGACAGCAAGATGCCGCGCAGATCGCTGGGCTCGGCGTTGGTATAGGTCGCGTGCCGGGCGTTGAGGCTAGAGACATCGAGTGCTTTGAGGCGATCGTCCGCCGCCAGCGTGTTTACGGCAAGCGGTCCATCGGCCGGGCCATAGAAGCCAGGCGGATGATCGAGCGTCGCGCGATCGCGATAGGTTGCGGCGAGCGGCTTGGCGGTGGAAGGCGGCGGACCGAATGCGCCGAAGCCGTCGAGGATGCGCAGCGGTGCGACGGTTTCCACTTTCGCTTCCGCCGCGGGGCCGGCGCCCGGCGTCGATGTGTAACCGGAGAGATCGACCAGACGGCGCAACATCTCGACGAAGGTGCCGGACATCGGCAGGTCCGACCAGCGCATGTCGGCACTGACGTGGAACAGCGTGATGATGCCTTTGCCGCGCCGTTCGCCGGTCACCAGTGGCGTGCCGTCGACCAGCGAGGCCCAGCTTCGCGTTGCGAGCTTCGCGTCGGGTTCGGCGAGCACCTGCCGCGTCACGGTGACGTCGGCCGGCACGGCGAGGCCCGCGAACGGTCCATCCGATGCGAAGGCGGCGAGATGCTGCGGCTTTTCCCATGTCAGGCTGCCGCCGAGGCTGCGGTCACCACGGCGCAACTTCACCGGCACCAGATCGTCATCGGCCTGCGCCAGTCGCGGTCCGGCGAAGCGCACCAGCACGCCGCCTTGCTCGATCCATTTATCGAGACGCTCGCGCACGTCGGGTGGCAGCGCGCCGACATCGGCGAGCACGATCAGCGGCAACTTCTGGTCGAGGAATTGCGCCACTGCCTGCGCCGGAGCCATGCCGCCGGCGGGGCGGACATCGGCGAACGGCGCCAGCGCGCGGGTCAGATAGAATGTCGAAGCGAGCAATGGCTGCGCGGTATCGGTAGAGGCGCCGCTGACGAGACCGACGGCACGCCGCCGCCAGCGCTTGTCGAGCAGTTGCACCGCGCCGGCGGAGCGCTCGCCCGCGACCTCGAGCCGCGCGATATCGTTGCGCAGTTCGACCGGCAGATCGAACGACGCCTCGGTTTCGGTGTCGGCCGCGCCGAACTTGAACGGCGCTTCGCCGATCGGCGAATTCTTCTGGTCGAGCGCGCGGACAATGCCCGCGTCGAGACCGCCGGAGGCCGCGCGCAACACCTTCACCGTCATTTTCGCGGCAGCATTCTCGGCGGCGGCGAGCGCATGGGCCGGCGGCGCGCCGCCGTTGAAGATGGTCAGCGTGCGGCTCTCGACGATCTTGCCGAGCCCTTCGACAAATTCCGCGCCGCGCCCGGTGTCGATGCCGTCCGACAGCCAGACGATGTCGCAATCACCGGTCGCTTTCAAGAAGCGCGCGATGATCGGCAGCGTTTCGGTGCGCGCGATGGAATAGGGTTTCGGCGACAATTGTCGCAGCGCCACCCGCGCGGTGCCGGCCGGCATCAGCGTGATATCGCGCGCGGGCTCCGACAGCGGGATCAGCGCCACGCCGCGCCGGTCGCTGTCGGCGCGCGCGATCAGTTCGTCGGCGGCCTTCATGCGCGCGTCCCAACTCGATGCCGCGCTCCAGCCGTCGTCGAACAGGATCACAAGCGGCCCGCTGCTCTTGGCAGCGCCGGTCTGCGGATTCCAGGTCGGTCCGGCGGCGGCGAAGATCACCAGCGCGGCGGCAAGCAAACGCAATGCGGTCAGCCACCATGGCGTGCGCGACGGGGTTTCTTCCTTGGGTGCAATATCGAGCAGCAGCCGCGTCGGTGGAAAATCGACGCGCTTCGGGCGCGGCGGCATCACGCGCAGCAGCCACCACAGCACCGGCAGCGCCAGCAGCCCGGTGAGCAGCAGCGGTTGAGCGAAGGCGAGCGGCAACCCCATCATGCGCTGCGTCCCACCTTCACGGTCGTTCCGCCGCCTTTGTGCGCCATCATGCCGGCGTGCAGATACAGCAGCAACTCAGCCGCGGAGCGGGAGGTCGCGTGGGTTGAGAACAACCAGTCGAGTTTCGACGCCTCCGCGCGAATCTGATCGCGATGCAGAGCGACGCGAGCGACGTAATCGCGCGCCCAAGCCTCGGCGCGGCCCGCCGTCACTGCGCCGCCGCCTTCCGGCTCGACGAATTCGATACGTCCAGAATAGGGAAAGCTCTCCTCGGCGGGATCGACCACCTGCACCAGAGCGCCGCGCGCGCCCGATGCGGACAGGCCGGCCAGCATGGCTTTGATCTCGCCGATCGGCGACCAGAAGTCCGACAACACCACGATTTCCGACAGCGCGGTCGGCACGAACGACGGCGGCAGGCTGCCGCGGCTCGCGGTGTCGTGCAGCATCGCCTGCGCCATCTTGTCGATGACGTTGCGACTCGCGGTTGGATTCATCAGGCCAGGCACGCCCACGCGTTCGCCGCCAGCCACCAATAATTCGGCCAGCGCGAAGCTGACGATCAGCGCGCGTTCGAGCTTGCTGTCGCGCGCGCGTTTCGACGCGAAGGCCATCGAGGCGGAGCGATCCGGCCACAGCCATACAGTATGCGCGGCTTCCCACTCGTGCTCGCGCACGTAAAGCAGATCATCGCGCGCCGAACGCCGCCAGTCGACGTTTTGCGCCGGTTCGCCCGAGACGAAGCGACGGTACTGCCAGAAATTTTCGCCGGCGCCGGCGCGGCGGCGGCCGTGCAGGCCATGGATGACGTTGGCGGCGATGCGGCGCGCTTCCAGCACCAGGCGCGGCAGCGAGGCCGCGAGCGTTCGGCTTTCGCCGTCCGCGCGCCGGATCGCGACTGTCTCACCCGAGGGCTGCTGCGCGGCGGCCGCCATCAGCCGATCCGCGTCTTCAGTTGGCCGATCACGTCGGAAATGGTGCGGCCTTCGGCGCGCGCCGCGAAGGTCAGCGCCATGCGATGTTTCAGCACCGGCTCGGCGAGGTCGAGCACGTCGTCGATCGAGGGCGCGAGGCGTCCGTCAAGCAGCGCGCGGGCGCGCACGGCCAGCATCAAGGCCTGGCTGGCACGCGGGCCGGGTCCCCACGCAATCAATGCGCCGAAGTCGCCGCTGTCCGGACCCGGACGCGCAGAGCGGACGAGGGAGAGGATCGCTTCGACCACGGAATCGCCGACCGGCAGCCGCCGCACCAGTCGTTGCGCGGCGATCAGGTCGTCGACCGTCATGGCGGCCTTGGCTCCGGCTTCCTCGGCGCCGGTGGTTTCGAACAGGATGCGCCGCTCGGCGTCGCGATCCGGATAGTCGACGTTGATCTCCATCAGGAAGCGGTCGAGCTGCGCTTCCGGCAGCGGATAGGTGCCTTCCTGTTCCAGCGGATTTTGCGTGGCCAGCACGTGGAACGGCTTCGGCAGGTCGTGCCGCGCGCCGGCGACGGTGATGTGCTGCTCCTGCATCGCCTGCAACAGCGCCGATTGCGTGCGCGGGCTGGCGCGGTTGATTTCGTCCGCCATCAGGAGTTGCGCGAACACCGGGCCTGCGATGAAGCGGAACGAACGCCGCCCGCCGCCGGCGCTCTCGTCCAGCACTTCGGCGCCGAGAATGTCCGACGGCATCAGGTCCGGCGTGAACTGGATGCGCTTGGCATCCAACCCCAGCGTGACGCCCAGCGTCTCCACCAGTTTGGTCTTGGCGAGACCGGGAACGCCGATCAGCAGCGCGTGGCCGCCGGACAGAATCGTCACCAGCGTATTGTCGACCACGCGTTCCTGCCCGAAGATCACGCTGGAGATCGCGGTCTTCGCGGCGCGAATATTGCCGGCAAGCTGTTCCGCCGACCGCACGATCACGTCTTCAAGCTTCTCGGCACCGTCTGCGCCAGCCATTCGTCTCTCCTTGCCGGAATGTCATTCCGGATTGTCGCGGCAATCGCCCCGATGTCATTCAATACCATGCTAAACGTCAGGCCACGCCACGTATTTCTTGAATCGAACTATCCCCATATTATCGGGCGACAAGAATGGCGGCCGTATCACGTTCCGGCGAGCCGTGGCTTATGGTCCGGTATGCCGCGGCTGATAGGACCAACCTCGGAGTAAACCATGGCGAAGCAAGGGCAGACCGCAAATCGCAGCCTCGACGGGCTGACCTCCGCCGCGAATGCCGCCGTTGCGGGTAACGCGCCCGGGACCAAGGGGTTGCCTCCGGTGGATCTGTGGAATCCGCCGTTCTGCGGCGACCTCGACATGCGCATCGCCCGCGATGGCACCTGGTTCTATCTCGGAACACCGATCGGCCGCCCGGCGCTGGTGCGGCTGTTTTCCACCATCCTGAAACGTGAGAACGGCAAGCACTTTCTCGTGACACCAGTGGAGAAGGTCGGCATTCAGGTCGATGACGCGCCGTTCGTCGCGGTCGAAATGCGTGTCGAAACCGGCGAGGGCGGGCAGCGATTGCAATTTCGCACCAATGTCGACGATTGGGTGCCCTGCGACGGCGCGCATCGGTTACGTTTCGAGCGCGCACCGGACGACGGCCTGATGCCGTATCTTCACGTGCGCGCCGATCTGTGGGCCAAGGTGACGCGGGCGCTCTATTACGATCTGGTTGAACTCGGCGAGGAGCGGATGATCGATGGCCGCCCGATGTTTGGGGTTGTCTCCGCCGGCGAGTTCTTCAAAATGGCGGATGCGGACGAGGTGAGGGCGCCCATTGACTGAATCGATACTGGCGGCGCAGCCGGCCGTGACCAAGCTGGGCTCCGACGAATTTTTCCAGCGGGCGCAGCAGCGACTGAATTTCAATGTTCCGGCGGCGCTGACCGATCCCAATATCGTCCCCACCAGCGGCGATGAGGGCACCGACCGGATGTGGAAGATTATCGCCGAGGAGAATCCGGTGCGTCCGGCGGCGGTGCTCATTCCGGTGGTCGAGCGCGACGAGCCGACAGTGCTGCTGACTCAGCGCTCGCCGCATCTCTCCAGCCATGCCGGACAGATTTCGTTTCCCGGCGGCAAGATCGATCCGACTGATCGCTCACCGCTCGACGCCGCGTTGCGCGAGGCACATGAAGAAGTCGGGCTCGAACGCAATTTCATCGAGCCCATCGGTTATCTCGATCTTTATGCGACCGGGCTCGGCTTCCGTATCCTGCCGACCTTGGCGCGGGTCAAGCCCGGCTTCGAACTGCACATCAATGCGGGTGAGGTCGACGACGCGTTCGAGGTGCCGCTGGCTTTTTTGATGAACCCGGAGAATCATCAGATTCACAGCCGGGAATTTCGCGGCATGGAGCGTTCGTTTTATGCGATGCCATTTGCCGAACGTTATATCTGGGGCGCGACCGCGGGTATTCTGCGGGTATTGTATGAGCGAATCTATTTGCCATGATCCGTCCGGTTCTGACTGAAGTCGGAATTTTCCTGATTCCGTTCGCGATCTATGCGGCCTACTTGCTCGCGACGCAGTCCGGCGTGTTGGCTCCAAATTCATGGCCGCTGCGCATCGTGGTGCGGCTGGCGATCGGCGCGTTCCTGCTCACCATCCTCAGCCTCGTCCTGCTGGCGCATTTCTCCGGTGCGCCGCCCAATTCGACTTACGTTCCCGCGCATATCGAGAACGGCAAACTGGTGCCCGGAACCGAAAAATGACCGCGACGACAACGCTTCACGACGCACCATGGCTGACCTCCGGGCCAACCGCGCGCGTGTTGGCGTTGCTCAATGCCGACGGCGAGGAAGCGCGCGTGGTCGGCGGCGCGGTGCGCAACGCGCTGCTGCAATTGCCGCCGGGCGACATCGATATCGCCACCACCGCCGTGCCGGAGGAGGTCGTTCGTCGCGCCGCGGCGGCGCGGATCAAAAGCGTGCCGACCGGCATCGCGCATGGCACCGTGACATTGGTGGCCGACGGCCAGCCGTTCGAAGTCACCACGCTGCGCGAGGACGTTGAGACCTTCGGCCGCAAGGCGACCGTCGCCTTCGGGCGCGACTGGGTGCGCGATGCGGAGCGCCGCGATTTCACCATCAACGGGCTTTCGGTGGATGCGGCCAGCGTGGTCCACGATCATGTCGGTGGGTTGGCCGACCTTGCGCAGCGGCGCGTGCGCTTCATCGGCGATCCGGACCGGCGCATCGCCGAAGATTATCTGCGCATCCTGCGCTTCTTCCGCTTTTCCGCGGCGTATGGCGTCGGCGATCTCGACCGTGACGGCTATCTCGCCTGCATTCGTGGGCGCGCGGGCTTGTCGCAGCTCTCCGCCGAACGCATCGGCATGGAGATGCGCAAGCTGCTGGTTGCCGCGAACGCGCTCGATGCGGTCGTGGCGATGCGTGACGGCGGCCTGCTGCTGCCGATCCTCATCGGTGTCGCCTATCCGGCAACGCTCGCCGCGATGATCGAGATCGAGCGGCTACGTGGGCTCAAGCCCGACGCGATGTTGCGGCTCGGCGCGCTGGCTGTCGCGGTCACCGAGGACGCGCGGCGTGTCGGCGCGCGGCTGCGGCTGTCGAACAGCGAAATCAAGATGCTGGATTCGATGGGCCATCGCTGGTGGCGGCTCGCCGGAATGGACGAGGCGACGGCGCAGAAGCGGCTGTATCGCCTCGGCGAGGCGCGTTTTCACGACCGGGTTATGCTGGCCTGGGCGAGGGCAGGATTGGGAGCCGATCCGACCTATTGGCAGCAACTCATTGCATTGCCGGATCGCTGGCCGATTCCGGTGTTTCCGCTGAGGGCGTCGGACTTCATCGCACGCGGTTTTTCGGAAGGACCGGCGCTCGGCCACCTGTTGTCGCTGGCAGAGGATGCATGGCTCGCGGCCGGCTTCCCGAACGATTCCGATGCGCTCGACGCGATCGCCGATCAAACCGCCGCGCGGTTCGCACACGATCACAAGCTGTAACGCTGAGCGCGAGTCTCGTCATTGCAATGACGGTTGAGGGTTAAGGCCACTTCACCTCGGGCGGCATCGACGAGAGGATCGAGTCGACGTTGCCGCCGGTCTTGAGACCGAAAATGGTGCCGCGATCGTAGAGCAGGTTGAACTCGACATAGCGGCCGCGACGGATGAGTTGCTCCTCGCGATCCGCCGGCGTCCACGCGGTATTGAAATTGCGGCGCACCAGTTCGGGATAGATCTTCAGGAAAGCGCGGCCGACGTCCTGCGTGAAGGCGAAGTCGGCGTCCCAGTCGGTCGAGTCGTGCCAGTCGTAGAAGATGCCGCCGATGCCGCGCGCTTCCTTGCGATGCGGCAGATAGAAATATTCGTCGCACCAGGCCTTGTATTTGTCATAAGGCGCGATCTTGGCGTGCCCGTCGCACGCGCCCTTCATCGCGGCATGAAACGCCTGCGTGTCGGGATCTTCCTGCGTGCGGCGGCGATCGAGCACCGGTGTCAGATCGGCGCCGCCGCCGAACCATGCTTTCGTCGTCACCACGAAGCGGGTGTTCATATGCACCGCCGGCACATGCGGATTGTGCATGTGCGCGATCAGCGAGATGCCGGAAGCCCAGAAGCGTGGATCGTCACTGGCGCCGGGAATTTGTGCGCGGAACTCCGGCGCGAATTCGCCATGCACCGTCGAGCAGTGAACGCCGACCTTTTCGAACAGCCGGCCGCGCATCACCGACATCACGCCGCCGCCACCCGGCTGGCCGGTGTGATCGGTGCGATCCCACGGCGTGCGCACGAAACGTCCCGCGCTGCCGGGATAGAGCGATGCCGGTGCGTCGTCCTCGAGTTTTTCAAAGGCCGCGCAGATCTGGTCGCGCAGGGATTCGAACCAGGCACGGGCGGATGACTTGTGCTGGTCGATGAGGGAAACGTCCATGCGCGGCTCCTGGTCTTTGCTGCGTCATCGTAGTTGGAAAAACGCCAATTTCTGTCATGGCCGGGCATAGCCGTTCGAAGAACGGCGTCGCTTCGCTCGCCTATGTCCCGGCCATCCACGTCTTCGCTTGTTGAATTTTAGAAAGGACGTGGATGCCCGGCACAAGGCCGGGCATGACGACTTTGTTTGCTGTTCCGCGTTACATTTCCAGTCAAGCTCTCAAAGTGATTACGTCGGTTTCTGCGGCCCAAAGTAGGTGCAGGATTCCTGGCAACTGTCGCGATAGACACTGACGCGGGTGACGGTGCCCGTATGTTGCACGCGCTCCCAGATGAACCGCGTGATGTTCTCCAGCGTCGGCGCGCCGAGCGCCTCGATGTTGTTGAGAAACTTGTGGTCGAGCGTCTTGCGGACGTCGCCGAGCGCGCGCTCCAGCAGTCCGAGATCGAGCAGCATTCCGGTCGCCGGGTCCGGCGTGCCGCGGATCGCCACTTCGGCGCGGAAGGAGTGGCCGTGGATTTCCTGGCTCGCTTCGCCCAGCGTCGTTCCCGACAGCGCATGCGCGGCCTCGAAATGAAACGCCTTGGTCAATTCCCACATCTTACGAAACCCGTTTCTGAACCCACTCTCCAATCCAATGATCGCCATCGGATTTGGCTTGCACCACCGCGGCTGCTGCGCGTTCCCTCTCCCGCTTGCGGGGGAGGGTTAGGGAGGGGGCATTTGCAGTGAGACAGCTTTTGAGCGCCCCCTCTCCACCTCTCCCCCGCAGGCGGGGGAGAGAACTGTCCGTCCAAGCCGCTAATCAATTGCGCGATCTCCGCGCATCACTTCCTTATCCGTTCTACCTGATCCCCAGCGTCTTGTGCGTCTGCACGCTCAGCCGCCATTGCGGATGGCGCAGACAGTAATCGATCGCCCGCGCGGTGTTCTCGATGACATCCGGACCGTCGAGCGGCTGCAACGAGAAGCGCTCGAACGCCAGGCCCGCGAAATCCTCCGGCCGGTTCTCGGCCTGCGGATAGACCAGTTTGAGTTCGTGGCCTTTGCGAATCCGCAAACTCGCGCCGGCCTTCGGACTGACGCAAATCCAGTCGATGCCCTCCGGCGGATCGACGGTGCCGTTGGTCTCGATGGCGATGGTGAAGCCGCGCGCGTGCAGCGCCGTGACCAGCGCGTCGTCCACTTGCAACAGCGGCTCGCCTCCGGTCAACACCACATAGCGGTCGCCCGTTCCGGCCCATTGCGCGGCGACGGTGTCGGCCAGTTCATCGGCCGTGCCATAGCGTCCGCCAAGCGTGCCGTCCATGCCGACGAAATCGGTGTCGCAAAAGGTGCAGACGGCGTCTGCGCGGTCTTCCTCGCGACCGCTCCACAGGTTGCAGCCCGAGAAGCGACAGAACACCGCGGCGCGGCCGGCATGGGCACCTTCGCCTTGTAAAGTCAGGAAGATTTCCTTTACGGCATAGCTCACCGGCTACTCTCCAGCATGCTTGGATCGGTCTGGCGGAGCGCCTCGCCCACCGCCATCGCCGCCGCCATGGCGACATTGAGCGAGCGCAGCCCCGGCGCGATCGGGATCAGGAGCCGGGCGTCGGCGGCATCCGCGACGGTCTCGGGGACCCCAGCGCTTTCCCGCCCAAAAAGGAGGATATCGGTCGGCTTATAGCTGTGATCAAGGTAGGAGCGGCTGCCCTTGGTGGTAAACAGCAGCAGCCGCGCCCCTGACGCCGCGCGCCAGTCCTCGAATTTGGTCCAGGAATCGTGCCGGGTGATGCTGACCTGGTCGAGGTAATCCATGCCGGAACGGCGGAAGTGCCGGTCCGAAACCGGGAAGCCGGCGGGCTCGATGATATGGGCGTCGACCCGCAGGCAGGCGCACAGCCGCAGAATCGTTCCCGTGTTCTGCGGAATGTCGGGCTGATAGAGCGCGATCTGCATGGGCCGTGGTCCTTTCGGGACCGCCGAAACAACGAAATCATTCGCCGGATTCAGCGGTTTTCGTGCATTGCACGCGGCTCAGCCGATAGCGGGCTTGCGCTCCATCGGCAAGGGTGCCAATAGAACGATTCTGGACTGTGTGTTCTGCCCGTTCGGGCGGGTTATGCGGTCATATTCTGCCGCCGCGGGGGTCGCGGGCGCCGGCAGTCCGTCCCGGCCGCTTTTGCGGCTCTTTCCGGGATTGGGGGCTGGTAGCAGGAGAGAAAGGGTTTGGAATCGTGACGACAGCGTCTTCGGCGGATCCGACACGCCGTGATTTCCTTTATGTGGCCACCGGAGCCGCTGCCGCGGTGGGAACGGCAGCTTTCGTTTGGCCGCTGATTTCACAGATGAATCCCGACGCATCAACGGTTGCCGCTGGTGCTCCGATCGAGGTCGACCTGACGCCGATCGCGTCCGGTCAGGACATCAAGGTGTTCTGGCGCGGCAAGCCGATCTACATCATGAACCGTACCAAGAAACAGGTCGAAGAGGCGCGCGCCGTTCCGGTCGCGAGCCTGCCGGATCCGCAAACCGATCAGTCCCGCGTCAAGGAAGGCCATGACAACTGGCTGGTGGTGATCGGCATCTGCACCCATCTGGGCTGCATCCCGATTGCCCACGAAGGCGAATACGACGGTTTCTTCTGCCCCTGCCACGGATCGCAGTACGATTCCTCGGGCCGTATCCGGCGCGGCCCCGCGCCGCTGAACTTGGCCGTCCCGCCCTACAGCTTCGTCTCCGACACCAAAATTCAGATCGGCTAACCTGCCGCGGGTTTTCCAACCGGCAGCGTCACCGTATTAATTTCCTAGGATCGCACCATGAGCGGACCCTCGACCTACCAGCCACAAAACGGCTTCCTGAAATGGCTGGAAACGCGCCTGCCGATCGGCGGCCTCATTCATTCCTCGTTCGTGGCGTATCCGACGCCGCGCAACCTGAACTACTGGTGGACCTTCGGCGGCATCCTTTCGATGATGCTGGCGCTTCAGATCATCACCGGCATTATCCTGGCGATGCACTACACGCCGCACGTCGATATGGCCTTCAACTCGGTTGAGGCGATCGTCCGTGACGTGAACTACGGCTGGCTGCTGCGCAACATGCATGCCGCCGGCGCGTCGATGTTCTTCATCGCCGTCTACATCCACATGTTCCGCGGCCTCTACTACGGGTCGTACAAGGCGCCGCGCGAAGTGCTCTGGATCCTCGGCGTCATCATCTACCTGCTGATGATGGCCACCGGCTTCATGGGCTACGTGCTGCCGTGGGGCCAGATGAGCTTCTGGGGCGCCACCGTCATCACCAACCTGTTCTCGGCCATTCCTTACGTGGGCGAGAGCATCGTGACGCTGCTGTGGGGCGGTTATTCGGTCGGTAACCCGACGCTGAACCGCTTCTTCTCGCTGCACTACCTGCTGCCGTTCGTGATCGCCGGTGTCGTCGTGCTGCACGTCTGGGCGTTGCACGTCGCCGGTCAGAACAACCCGGCCGGCGTTGAGCCGAAGACCGAGAAGGACACCGTGCCGTTCACGCCTTACGCGACCATCAAGGACGGGTTCGGCATGGCCTGCTTCCTGATCTTCTTCGCCTGGTTCATCTTCTACATGCCGAACTATCTCGGCGATGCTGAGAACTACGTGCAGGCCAATCCGGGCGTCACCCCGGCGCACATCGTGCCGGAATGGTATTACCTGCCGTTCTACGCGATCCTGCGTTCGATCCCGAGCAAGCTCGGCGGCGTCATTGCGATGTTCAGCGCGATCATCGTGCTGGCCTTCCTGCCGTGGCTCGATAGCGCCAAGACCCGTTCGCTGCGCTATCGTCCGCTCGCCAAGCAGTTCTTCTGGATCTTCGTCGTGGTCTGCGTGCTGCTGGGCTGGCTCGGCGGCAAGCCGGCTGAAGGGGTCTACGTCACCGTCGGCCGCATCCTGACGTTCTGTTACTTCGCCTACTTCCTGATCGTGCTGCCGATCCTCAGCCGCATCGAGACGCCGCGCGCGGTGCCGAACTCGATCGCCGACGACGTGCTGGCGAAGTCCGGCAAGAAGGCGGTTGCGTCGATCGCGGTGGCGCTGCTGGCTGGTGCTGCATTGCTCACCGGCGGTGTGCAGCAGGCCAAGGCGGCGGATCACTCCGAGAATCCGCCGTCGCTGTCGTGGTCGTTCGCCGGTCCGTTCGGCAAGTTCGACCGTGGCGCCTTGCAGCGCGGCTACAAGGTCTACAAGGAAGTCTGCTCGACCTGTCACTCGATGAATCTGATGCACTTCCGCAATCTCGCCGATCCGGGCGGTCCGGGCTTCACCCCGGCGCAGGCAGCGGCGGTTGCAGCCGAGTACAAGGTGCAGGACGGACCGAACGACGCCGGCGAGATGTTCGAGCGTCCGGGCCGCGTCGCCGACAAGTTCCCGGCGCCGTTCCCGAACGAGAACGCTGCGCGCGCCTCCAACGGCGGCGCCGCACCGCCGGACCTGTCCTTGATCGCCAAGGCGCGCTCCTATGCCCGCGGTTTCCCGCAGTTCATCTTCGACTTCTTTACGCAGTTCCAGGAGCAGGGGCCGAATTACGTCGATGCGATCCTGCAGGGCTATGCGGACAATCCGCCGGCCGGCGTGACCATTCCCGAAGGTGCGTACTACAACAAGTACTTCCCCGGTCATGCCATCAAGATGCCGAAGCCGCTGTCGAACGACCAGGTGACCTACGACGACGGCACGCCGCAGACCGTCGCGCAATATGCGCATGACGTGGCGACGTTCCTGATGTGGACGGCCGAACCGCACCTCGAAGCGCGCAAGCGCCTCGGCATGCAGGTGATGATCTTCCTGATCATCTTCGCTGGGCTCCTCTACTTCACCAAGAAGAAGGTCTGGGCCAACGCGCACTGATCGCGCGGACCTGACGCAAAATGAAAAGCCCCCGCTTAGCGGGGGCTTTTTGTTTTGCAAGGTTCGCGTCCCGGATGCGATGCAGCGCGAAGCGGTGCGTCGCTGATCCGGGGCCGTCGCGAATGCCGTCGTTGAAACGGTCCCGGACGCGGTGCAGCGTGAAGGAAGCCGCACCGCGTCCGGGACCCAAAGTAGTTCAGTCGCCTGCGCGCTTACCGCTTGAATAGTCCCATCACCGCCGATTTCGCCAGCGTGTTGAAGTGAAGCTGGAAGCCGACCACGGCCGCCGAGGTGTCGACGGTGGCGGAGACTTCGCCCTTCACGGCGTGGACGGTGAAGAAATAGCGATGGGGATGATCGCCTTCCGGCGGGCAGGGGCCGCCGTAGCCCGCCGCGCCGAAATCGGTGCGGGTCTGTAACGCGCCCGCCGGCAGCTTGCCGCTCGCCGGATTGCCTGCGTCGAGCGCAAGCTCGGTGACGTTGGCGGGGATGTTGACCACCACCCAGTGCCAGAACCCGCTGCCGGTCGGCGCGTCGGGATCGAAGCAGGTTACGGAGAAGCTCTTGGTGCCTTCCGGCGCGCCGCTCCAGCGCAGATGCGGCGACTTGTTGCCGCCGGCGCAACCGAAGCCGAAATCGGCGGACAGGATGTGATCCTTGCCGAGGTAGTCGCCGTCCTTGAAGCTGTCGCTTTCGACCTTGAACGTCATCATTTTCTCCGTGGGTAGGATGCCAAGAGGCTTTGGGATGGCAGAATCTTAGAGCAGGCCGCACGAGGATGGAAACGGCATTTGCTGTCCGATTGACCCGCCGCGAGCCGTTGCCTATGCGAGAGACATGACCATGGGCATCACCATTTCCAATCTGTCTGATCGGCCGGAGTTCTTCGATTCCGTCGCCGATCGGATCTGGCGCGCATGGTGGCAGCCGAATGGCGTGCCGCTCGATGACATCACCGGGCAGATGAAGGAGGGGCTTGCCTCCGGCGGAATGCCGCGCGCCTTCGTCGCCCATGAGGGAGCCGCATTTGCTGGCACCGCTTCGGTGATCGCCTCCGATCTCGACGAGCGGCCGCAATATACGCCGTGGGTGGCGGCAGTATGGGTCGAGCCGAAATTCCGCTCGCGCCGCATCGGCCGGCAATTGATCGCCCACGCCGCGCGCTACGCGCTGGGCCTCGGCGTGCAGAAGGTCTATCTCACCGCGCGCCCCGCGCGGCGCTCGCTCTATGAGGAACTCGGCTGGAGCGCGATCGAGGAGGGCGTCGGCGATCTCGATTTCACCATCCTGACCTGGGACGCGGCTGCCGCCGGGCTGGCGTGAGCATTGGCCGCATCACGGGCTTTGGCCGCTCTTGACGCCGCCGCGCCGGCGTGGTGATTTGCCGGCCATGAGCACCCTGTCCCAGAGCCGTCTGTGGTGGCGCACCTCCTGAAGGTGGCCAGTGCGATTTCGTTTTCCCAATCGTCAAGGTCGCCTCGCAAGACGGCGGCCTTTTTCATGATCCGGCATCCCTGTCCTGTGTGGCGCTCCTTCGGCAAGTTTCGTAAGAGGATGCCATGAACAGGACCGTCTTTCTGCTTCCCGCCCAGTCGAGCTACCGCACCGCCGGTGGTCTCGACATTGCGCGCACCGTGACGCACTTCACCGGCGGCGCGGCGCTCGATCACCTGATCGACCTGCTCGACCGCCGCCGTGGCGTGGTGCTGTCCTCCGGCACCACGGTGCCGGGGCGCTACGAGAGTTTTGACATGGGCTTCGCCGATCCGCCGCTGGCGCTGGAGACGGTGGGCACGCGGTTCGACATCCGGGCGCTGAACAGGCGCGGCGAGGTGCTGGTGGCGTTTCTCGGCGCGACATTGCGCGATCCCGCCTTCGAGATCACCGAGACGTCCGCCGCGCGTCTGTCCGGAAACATCCTGCGCGGCGAAGCGCCGATCGACGAGGATCAGCGCACCCGCCGCGCCAGCGCGATGTCGCTGGTGCGCGCCATTGTCGCGGTGCTGGCTTCGCCGGTCGATCCGCTGCTCGGGCTCTACGGCGCGTTCGCCTATGATCTCGTGTTCCAGATGGAAGACCTGGTACAGCGGCGCGCGCGCGAGGCCGACCAGCGCGACATCGTGCTGTTCGTTCCGGATCGTTTGCTGGCCTACGATCGCGCCACTGGTCGCGGCGTCACCTTGAACTTCGAATTCGCCTACAACGGCCAATCCACCGAAGGCTTGCCGACCGACACCAGCGAAAGCGTTTACGCCAAGACCGGCCGACAAGGCTTCACCGATCATGCGCCGGGCGAATATCAGGCGACGGTCGAGACGGCGCGGGCGTCGTTCGCGCGCGGTGATCTGTTCGAAGCGGTGCCGGGGCAATTGTTCGGCGAGCCGTGCGAACGCACGCCGGCGGAAGTCTTCCAGCGGCTGTGCCGCATCAATCCGTCGCCCTATGGCGGTCTGGTCAATCTCGGCGACGGCGAATTTCTCGTCTCCGCATCGCCGGAAATGTTCGTGCGCTCCGACGGCCGCCGTATCGAGACCTGTCCGATTTCCGGCACCATCGCGCGCGGCGCCGACGCCATCGGCGATGCCGAGAAAATTCGCGAACTGCTGAATTCGCAGAAGGACGAATTCGAGCTCAACATGTGCACCGACGTCGATCGCAACGACAAGGCGCGCATCTGTATGCCCGGTACGATCAAGGTGCTCGCGCGGCGGCAGATCGAGACTTATTCGAAACTGTTTCACACCGTCGATCACGTCGAGGGCATCTTGCGCCCCGGCTTCGACGCGCTCGATGCGTTCCTCACTCACGCCTGGGCGGTGACGGTGACTGGCGCGCCGAAGAAATGGGCGATGCAATTCGTCGAGGACAACGAGCGTTCGTCGCGGCGCTGGTACGCCGGCGCGTTCGGCGTGGTCGGCTTCGACGGTTCGATCAACACCGGCCTCACCATCCGCACCATCCGCATGAAGGACGGCTTGGCCGAAGTGCGCGTCGGTGCCACCTGCCTGTTCGACAGCGATCCGGCGGCGGAAGATCGCGAGTGCCAGACCAAGGCGGCGGCGCTGTTTCAGGCGCTGCGCGGCGATCCGCCGAAGCCGCTTTCCAGCGTCGCACCGGACGCCACCGGCTCCGGCAAGCGCGTGCTGTTGATCGATCACGACGACAGCTTCGTGCACATGCTGGCTGATTACTTCCGGCAGGTCGGCGCCGAAGTCAGCGTCACGCGCTACAAGCATGCGCAGGCGATGCTCAACGGCGGCAGTTATGATCTGCTGGTGCTGTCGCCGGGGCCGGGGCGGCCGGAAGACTTCGGTATCAGGCAGACCATCGACACCGCGCTCGCAAAGAAGCTGCCGGTGTTCGGCGTCTGCCTCGGTGTGCAGGCGATCGGCGAATACTTTGGCGGTCAACTTGGGCAACTGGCGCAGCCCGCGCACGGGCGGCCGTCGCGGGTCGCGGTGCGCGGCGGCACCTTGATGCACGGCCTGCCGAACGAGATCACTATCGGCCGCTATCACTCGCTCTATGTCGAACGCGACAGCATGCCGGAGGTGTTGCAGGTCACCGCTTCGACCGAGGATGGTGTGGCGATGGCGATCGAGCACAAGACCTTGCCGGTCGGCGGCGTGCAGTTTCATCCCGAGTCGCTGATGTCGCTCGGCGGCGAGGTGGGCCTGCGCATCGTCGAGAACGCGTTCCGGCTGGGGCAGGGAAATCCGTAGCATTTGAATTCGTCATTGCGAGGAGCGAAGCGACGAAGCAATCCAGGCTTCGTTCCTCACCATCCTGGATTGCTTCGCTTCGCTCGCAATGACGGCGCGGAATGGTTAGCTGGGAAAGACACCCATGGTCCTTGAAGACGATCTGAAAGCCGCTGTCCGCACCATTCCGGATTATCCGAAGCCGGGCATTCTGTTTCGCGACATCACCACGCTGCTCGGCGATGCACGGGCGTTCCGCCGCGCGGTCGATCAACTGGTGCATCCGTGGGCCGGCTCGAAGATCGACAAGGTGGCCGGCATCGAGGCGCGCGGATTCATCCTCGGCGGCGCGGTGGCGCATCAACTCTCGGCGGGCTTCGTGCCGATCCGCAAGAAAGGCAAGCTGCCGCACCAGACCGTGCGGATGGCTTATGCGCTGGAATACGGCACCGACGAAATGGAAATGCATGTCGATGCTATCGCGCCCGGCGAGCGGGTCATCCTCGTCGACGACCTGATCGCCACCGGCGGCACCGCGGAAGGCGCGGTGAAACTGCTGCGCCAGATCGGCGCGGAGGTCTGCGCGGCGTGTTTCATCATCGACCTGCCGGACCTCGGCGGCGCCGACAAGCTGCGCAGCATGAACGTGCCGGTGCGCACGCTGATGGCGTTCGACGGGCATTAAGAAACAAGCTTCATCGACTGGCTAAGGACTGAGCCGACCGATATGTTCGCGTCATCAGCGGGCTTGTCCCGGTGATCCATGTCTTTGCATCAGTTGCCACGCAGAAAGACGTGGATGGCCGGAACAAGTCCGGCCATGACAAGGTTGAAAGTCGCGTTAGCCGCCTTGCAACAGAAGGCTGAGTTCAAGTTCGCGGAAGCTGAAGTAAGCATCGCGTATCCACTGGTGCAATTCGCTGGATCTGTCGGTTTGCCCGCGCAGAAAGCCGGTGAACGAGAACGACGTGCGGTCGATATAGGTATTGAGGAACGCCGGCAGGGCCGGCAGCTTCAACTGTCGTCCTTGAGCGAAGATCGCCGGCATTTCGCCGCGCAGCACGTATTCGTTCTCGACGGTGATGAGGGCGCGCGCCGGCACCGTCGTTTGCAGCGTCGCATAGCTGCGGATCGACAACCGGTCGCTGTCGGCGACAAACAACACCATCGGCACGATGCCGCGCCGCGCGGCTTCCTTGAAGAAGCCGATCTCGCCCACCATCCTGAAGAATTCATCGAAAGCGTGAAAGCCGAGGTCGATCACCTTGGCGGTGCCGTCGTTGAGGATCAGGCGATCCATCAGCGCCATCTTGCCGAAGGTGTCGTCGATCTCGGCGGTTTCCGTTGTGCGCGGCAGGAAATCGAGCAGCGTCGGCTCTTTCAGATTGACGTCGAAGCCGATCACGCCGCCCCGTTGCAGCAACAGGAATTCGCACAACAGCCGCGCGATCAGCGTCTTGCCGACCTGCGGCCGTGGCGAGCAGATGATGTAAGCGGGCGTGCGGCGCATCGCGCTATATCAGGGAATTTTCGTCCCCGATCCAGCCCCCTGCGTGCGGGGACAGGCTATTTTTCGGCCGCCTTGGCCGCCGGTTTGTCGGTCGAGGCGGCCGTCTTGTCCTTGTCTTTGTCCTTGCCGACGATGTCGGTCAGCTTGATGCGGTCGAACTCGCTCCAGACGTTGGCGAGCCAGTGGCGGACGTAGCCGCGCAGCACGAAGGAATAGTTTGCCGCTTCGTCCTTCGGTCCCTTGTTAGCGACGAATTGCAGGAACGGCACCGAGGCGACTTCCACCTGCTCGAACGCCATTTCGTTGAGCTTCGGAATCGTCAGCTCGGTGGCGCCCTTGATGCGGTGGAAGTAAGAATTGTAGGTCGCCTGGTCCCACTCGAAGAAGCTGGTGTTATTGATGAAGTTCTTCACCAGGAAATACTTCGCGCCGTCCATGAAGTTGGCGGTTTCCGCGATCTCGTCGAGGGAAGCGATCGAGGGGCCGAGGATGTGGAACACGGCGAAGGTGATCTGGCCGGATTTCGCGGCATCGAGGAAGCCGATATCGCGTAGCGAGGCCAGCGCAGGCGACAACAGGCCGGCGCGAACGTCGATCACGGTCACCGACGGAGCGGCCGTGTTGAGCGTATCGAAGATCTTCATCTGGTCGGCCGTCGACGTCATGTCGACGATTTCGGTGATGTCGGGATGGAAACGCTTCAGCGTGCCGCGCGGCGATTCCGTGTCGAAGGCTCGGGTCGGGACATTATTGGCGCTGAAATAATCGAGCACCGTGCGCGAGACGGTGGTTTTCCCGACGCCGCCCTTGTCCGCACCCACGACAATCACTGCTGGTTTCGCCATGACATTCCCTTATGCGCTATTTTTGAAGCGGGCGTGAAGGCTCGCACCCGTGTCCCCATTGCGGGCGGCCCCTTGATGAGGCGCCGCAGTCCCATCTTGCGCTGACTTTGCGCGCGAAGATGGCAGAAACGAGGGAGATTTCCAATCGTTGCCGCCGCCGATAACGTTAATCCCGTCAAAGTGGGTTAACAATCGCAGCCGGCCTTGACGTGGTAGTCAGTGGCGGCCCCAAGGGCCCGGAATTGAGCCGGGAATCGGCAGCGGGCCGGGCAGGGGATTGGATTGCCCGCCCGGCGCGGGTGGCGCTGGCGGCGCCGGTTTGTCGCTCCAAGGCCCATGGGTCGGCAACTCAGTGGTGTCCTCTCCGGCGGCTTCATCTTCCGGCAAGGCCATTGGCCCCGGATCGTGGCCGCCGGCGAATTTCACCAGCGCCTTGACGCGTTCGTCGATGGAGGGGTGCGTCGCGAACAGATCGGCAAACCCCTCGCGCGGATTGTCGACGCACATTTCCATCACCGCCGCGGTTGCGCCCGGCAGTTCGCCGCGATTTTCGATCTTGCGCAACGCGGAGATCATCGCATCGGGATTTTTGGTCAGTTCGACCGAGCCCGCATCGGCCAGGAACTCGCGCGAGCGCGAGAGCGCGAAGCGCACTACCTGCGACATGATCCACGCCAGCGCGATCAGCGCCACCGCGATCAGCACGGCGAAGATCGCGCCGCCACCGCCACCCTTGCGGTCGCTGTCCGAGGACGACGAGCGGCCGCCGCCGATGCTAATGCCGTTGTTGAAGAAGATGCGGAAGAACAGTTCGCCGAAGAAGCCGATAACGCCGGCGATGATCACCGCGACCACCATCAACTGCACGTCGCCGTTGCGGATGTGGGTCAGTTCATGCCCCAGCACGGCTTCCACCTCGGCATCGTCGAGATTGTCGATCAGGCCGCTGGTGACGGTGATGGCATATTGCCGGGGATTGAGTCCGGTGGCGAAGGCGTTCAGCGCCGGGCTGTCCATCACCTTCAGCTTCGGCATCGGGATGCCGCGCGAGATGCAAAGGTTTTCCAGTTGATTGTAGAGGCGCGGCTGCTCGGTCCGTGTCACGTCGCGGCCGCCGGTAACGAGATCGATGAACTTCTGGTGAAAGAAATAGGCGACGACGATCCACGCCGCCGTGCCGATGGTCGCCACCGGGATCGCCGCATACATGTCGCGCCATGCGGCGCGGAGATAGTAATCGACCGCGCGGTTGTTATGCAGCAGCACCTCCGCCAGCAAGGCGCCGGCGAACACCATGACGTAGACCAGGAAAAACAGCCCGGCGAGCAGCAGCACCGAACGCATCTTGTTCGAGGCGATGTGCGTATAGAGACCGTAGGCTGCCATGGGCGTGTGCCGGTTTGCGGACGTTATGCCGTCATTGCGAGGAGCGTTAGCGACGAAGCAATCCAGTTCTTTCCCGTGGCTTCTGGATTGCTTCGCTTCGCTGGCAATGACGGCTCATAGCGAACGATGCCACTCAGAACTTCACCGAGGGCACCTGCTCGACCTGGGTGCGGGTCTCGCCGAGATCGAAGAAATCCTTCTTGGTGAAGCCGAACGTGCCGGCGAACAGCGCGGCCGGGAGTTGCTGAATGCCTGTATTGTATTCCTGAACCGCGTTGTTGAAGAAGCGGCGGCTGGCGGCGATCTTGTTTTCGATATCCGACAATTCTGCCTGCAACTGCTGGAAATTGGTGTTGGCCTTGAGGTCCGGATAGGCTTCCGACAGCGCGATCAGCCGGCCGAGCGCGCCGCTCAATTGGTTCTCCGCCGCCGAGACTTGCGCCGGTCCCTGCGCGGCCATCGCCGAGTTGCGCGCCTTGATGACGTCGTCGAGGGTGCCACGCTCGTGCTGGGCGTAACCCTTCACCGTTTCGACGAGGTTCGGGATCAGGTCGTGACGCTGCTTGAGCTGCACGTCGATGTCGGCGAACGCCTGATTGACGCGCTGGCTCAGCGCGACCAACCGATTGTAGGCGGCAAAGGCGATGAACGCGAGGACGACGATGACGCCAAGGACAATCCAGCCGGTCGACATGGGAAGGGCTCCTGAGGGGACGACGTGAAGGCGCCCACCGTAAACGAAATCCTTCGCAAACGGCAGGGGCCGCGGAGAGCGGCGCTTCTGGGTCGTGGCAATCCTTGGAAATGTTCAAATTGTTCGCCGGATTTTTTGTGTGAAGCAGGGGCGGGCGAGAGGATGGAGCGGGATCGCGTGCCGATGGTCGCGGGCAAACAATCATTTGATCCGGGGCCGACCGATAGGGTCGATCCGGTTGCCGCGACGCCGAGGCTGATGCGCGGGGTTTATCTCATAATCGGCATCGGCTTCGTCGTGCTGGGCTTTATCGGCGCGTTCCTGCCGGTGCTACCGACCACGCCATTCCTGATTCTCGCTGCCGCCTGCTTCGCCCGCTCCTCGCCGCGTCTGGAAAGCCGGCTGTTGCAGCATCCGCACTTCGGGCCGTCGCTGCGCGACTGGCGACGGCGCGGCGCCATTCCGGTGAAAGCCAAGCTGATGGCGCTGGGCGGCATGGCGATCGGCTTCGCGCTGTTCTGGTTCAGCGGCCATCGCGGTCCGTGGCTCACGGCAGCCGTCGCACTGTTGATGCTGGCTGGACTGATCTACGTGTTTACGCGGCCGTCATAGACCGGACGAATCCGCTTCCGCAGAAGGCACGGTGTCGCCCCATCCCAGCCGGCGCACGCGCGCGTAAGCGGCCTTGTCGCGGCGGGGCACGCTCGCGATGCTCGCGTTGCCATCAGGCTGGCAGAGCTTGAGGCGCATGTCGGCCTTGGTGACCAGCGGCGGTGCCAGTATTCGCGCCGGCCGTTGTGCGACGACTTCGCGCGTCAGCACGACATAGCTGAACTTCTCATCTTCGAAGGGCAACTCCGCGCCCTTGACCTGCTTATGTGCGCGCGAACGGGCGAGGCGTTGCGCGAAGTGGCACCAGTCCGGCTGTTCCAGCGGGCAGGTCGCGTCGTGAGGGCAGGGCGCGACCACATGCGCGCCTTGCGCGATCAGTTGGGCACGCAGCGCGATGATGCGGGCATAGCCGGCCGGCGTGCCGGGCTCGACCACCAGCAGCGCGTCGCGCGTCTTGCGCCACAGTTCGGTGGCGAATGCAGCGCGCGCGGCAGCGTTGAGTTCGCCGATCATGTAACTGGCGATCACCAGATCGGCTTGCGGCATGGCCGCGAGTCCGGAACGCGCATCGGCTTGCTGGTAGTCGAGCGAAGCGCCTTGCATCTGTTCGGCAGCAAGCGTCAGCGCCAGTCGGCGCAGAGCAAGGTTGGCGTCGAGCAGGCTCACGTGCTGCAATGACGGATAGGCTTGCTGCGCGGCCCATGTCGCCGTGCCCGGTCCCGCGCCGACGTCAAGCAGGCTTTCGGGCAGAAAGTTCTCGCGTGCATCCGTCAGCGCATTGAGGCATGCGGCAACAGCGGCGTAGGTTGCGGGCATCCGTGCCAGCGCATAGGCCAGCGCGTCGGCGTCGCTGCGGATCGCGCCGGAATTGCCGCCGTCGCGATAGGTTCGCGAGATGCTCGCCGCGCGCACGGCGGCGTCGCCGCGCGACACACCGTGCGCCCGCTGTTCGAGCATTGCGCGCAACGACGCGGGAAGATCGGGGGAGATCATTCGAGAGTTGATGCCATTGCGACACGAAGATCGTCATGCCCGGACTTGATCCGGGCATCCATCTTAGAAAAGAGGATAGATTGCCGGGTCAAGCCCGGCAATGACGGGAAGCGCGACGTGGTTACTCTCGCGGCCCCTCAAGGCAGGGGGCGCTCACGCCACATGCTGGTCGAGAATCTCCACCGCGGCATCGAGATCGACCGACATCAGTTGCGACACGCCGCGTTCGGCCATGGTGACGCCGAACAGCCGGTTCATGCGCGCCATGGTGATCGGGTTATGCGTGATGACGATGAAGCGGGTTTCTGTCACGCTGGTCATCTCGTTCAAGAGGTTGCAGAACCGTTCGACGTTATGGTCGTCGAGCGGCGCGTCGACTTCGTCCAGCACGCAGATCGGCGACGGGTTGGTGAGGAACACCGCGAAGATCAGCGCCATCGCGGTCAGCGCCTGCTCACCGCCCGACAGGAGCGACAGCGATTGCGGCTTCTTGCCCGGCGGCTTGGCGATGATCTCGAGGCCCGCCTCCAGCGGATCATCGCTTTCGATCAGATGCAGCGAAGCCTCGCCGCCGCCGAACAGTTGGGTGAACAGCCGCTTGAAGTGCTCGTTGACGGTCTGGAATGACGTGAGCAGGCGCTCGCGCGCCTCACGGTTGAGGCTCTGGATGCCGGTGCGCAGCTTCTTGATGGCTTCGACCAGGTCGTCGCGCTCGGTGGCAAGGCCGGTGTGCTGGGTCTCGACTTCGCGCAGTTCTTCCTCGGCGCGCAGGTTGACAGCTCCAAGCCGCTCGCGATCGCGACGCAGCTTTTCAAGTTCGGCTTCGGTGTCGTCGAGCGGCGGCAACTCGTCGCCGGGCTTGATCTCGGCAATGTTGGCGAGGCCGCTCGGCTCGATCTCCAGCACGTCGTGGATTTCGCGCTCGACATCCTCCAGCCGCCGCTTGGTGGCTTCCATCCGCTCCTCGGCGCGGGCGGTGGCTTCGCGCGCGGCGGACAGCGCTTCCAGCGTCAGCTTGGCGACGCGGTCGGTTTCCGCCATCGCGGCTTCGGCTTCGGCCAGCGCGTCAGCCGCGGCGCGGCGGTCGGCCTCGGCGTGCTCGACCTCGGTGATGAGGGCATCGCGCTTCTCGGCGAACAGCGCCGGCGCGTCCTCGAGTTCGGCGCGCTCGGCCTTCACCTCGGTGACGCGCGCTTCGATGGTGGCGATCTGCGACGCGGCGCCCTGCTTGCGCGATTGCCACTGGTCGCGTTCGGCAATGATCGCCTGCACGCGCCGGTCGGCGAGTTCAGCCTCGCGCGCCAGAGCCTGCGCCTCGGCGCGGACCTGCGCCGCGAGGCGGCGATGGCTCTCGATCTCGCCGCGCACGGCGGCAAGTTGCGCTTCGGTCTCATCGCTCGGCGCCAGTTCGGCGAGCATGTCCTGCGCGCTGGCGTGCGCGGCTTCGACCTCGGTGCGATCCGCCGCCAAGCGGGTCTGCGCCTCGGTCAGCGCCGATTTGCGCGCGGCGTGGCGGTTGATCTCGCGTTCGGCATTGGCGAGGCGCTCGCGCGCGGCATCGACTTCGCGACGCGCGGCGCGCAAGGCTTCGCGGCTCGCGGCTTCCTCGGCCGCGGCCGTCTTGAGTTCGGCATCGGCGGTTTCGAGAGCGCCGCGCTTGAGTGCCGCATCCTCGCGGGCCTGCTCCAGTTCGGTCTCGATATCGACCAGCCGCGCCCGCTCGGCGAGGCGGCGCGCGGCACCGGTCGGCGCGTGCGCGGCGGTGATGAAGCCGTCCCAGCGCCAGACGTCGCCTTCCAGCGAAACCAGCCGCTGGCCGGTCTTGAGCAGCGACACCAGTTCCGCGCCGCGCTCCTTCGCAACGACGCCGATCTGCGCCAGGCGGCGCGCCAGTTCCGGCGGCGCCTGCACGTGGGCGGATAACGCTTCGACGCCTTCCGGCAGCGCCGGATCACCTTCGAGGACGCCGGTGTCGGTCCACCGCATCGGCGCGGAGGGATCGACCGGCGCATCGAGATCGTCGCCGAGCACCGCGCCGATGGCTTTCTCGTAGCCCTTGGTGACCGTGACGCCGTCGATGATCGGCGGCCACAGGTTCTTGGTTTCGCCGTTGAGAATTTTCGACAGCGTGCGCGCTTCGGTTTCCAGCCGCTGCACCCGCTTGTCGGCTTCGGTCAGCGGCGCACGGCTCGCTTCCAGCGCCTGCCGCGCCACGACATGGGTGGCCTCGGCGGTCTGCACCGTGAACTCGGCCTGGCCCAGCATCTCCTGCGCGGCCTCGACCGCGCCGGCGAGCGCATCGACGTCGCCGAAGCCGCTGGTCTGCGCCGCGATCTGCTCGACATCGGCATTGACGGTGGCGATCTCATGGTCGAGCCGCGCCAGCCGGTCGCGATGGGTGCGCACGTTGGCTTCGAACTGGGTGCGGCGCGCCGTGAGGTCGGCCAGCGCCGTGGTCAACTCAGTGAAGGTACGCTCGGCCGCCGCCAGCGTCGCCTCGGCTTCGGAAACGCGCTCGTCGACGCCGCTGCGCAGCTCAACGCGGGTCCGGATCTCTTCCTTGAGTTCGGCATCTTCAGTATCGAGCCGGGCGAGCGCCGCGTCGGCATCGAGGTTTTGCTGCTGCTCGCGCTCGACGTCGGCGGAGAATTGCGTCAGCCGGCGATCGAGTTCGACCACGCGCTCCCTGGCGCGCTGTTCCTCGCGGTCGAGCATCTCGCGCGCGTTGTTGAGGCGTTGCAGCCCGGCGGCGGCGCGGGCTTCGGCGTCCCGCAGCGCCGGCAGTTCGGAAGCGCGGATCGCCTGGATACGCGCGGCTTCGGCCTGATGCTGGGTCCGCTCGGCCATCTCGCGGACGCTGAGGTCATGGGTCTGGCCGGCGTCGTTGACGTCGGCATGGGCCTGCAACCAGCGCAGATGGAACAGCGTGGCTTCGGCCTTGCGCACGCGGGCGGCGACTTCGCGATAGCGGATCGCCTGCCGCGCTTGTTTCTTGAGACCCTCGACCTGGCTCGAGAGTTGGCCGATCACGTCCTCGACGCGGGTGAGGTTGGTCTCGGCCGCCTTCAGCCGCAACTCGGCTTCGTGGCGGCGGGCGTGGAGGCCGGCGACGCCGGCGGCATCTTCCAGCACGCGGCGGCGCTGCTCCGGCTTGGCTTGAATGATCTCGCCGATCTTGCCCTGGTGGACCAGCGCCGGCGATCGCGCGCCGGTGGCGGCGTCGGCGAACAGAATCTGGACGTCACGGGCGCGGACGTCGCCGCCGTTGATGCGATAGACCGAACCGGCGTCACGCTCGATGCGGCGCGACACTTCCAGAATCTCTTGGTCGTTGAACGCCGCCGGCGCGGAACGGTCGGCATTGTCGATGGTCATCACCACTTCGGCGTGGTTGCGCGCCGGGCGGCCGTTGGTGCCGGCGAAGATCACCGCTTCCATGTCGGTGGCGCGCAGCGACTTGTAGGACGTCTCGCCCATCGCCCAGCGCAGCGCCTCGACCAGATTGGACTTGCCGCAGCCGTTCGGTCCGACCACGCCGGTCAGGCCCGGCTCGATCAGGAAGTCGGTCGGCTCGACAAAGGATTTAAATCCGTGCAGGCGAAGGCGCGTAAGTTTCATGAATGACATGCCCTATTGGCAAGACGCGAATCAGCCCGCCGCCACCATACCATATATAGTATTGTGGGTAGCCCCTGAGTCGCGCATCTCGCGAGAGGGGACAATGGCGAGCCCCAACCGGCAGGGCAACCGCGCAAACCGGCTTTTCCAATGGCTTTTGCGGGACTTAAGCAGAACATCGCGGCGCGCAAGCGCCCACGCGCCGAAAGTTCCCACCGCGGGGTGGGTGTTCCGGACGCGACGCGGCATCTTCATGCCGCTTCGCAGAGCCGGGACCGTTACAGAGGCAGTCTTTAGGATGGTCCCGGCTCTGCGCTACACCATGCGGCGATGCCGCGCGCTGTATCGCGTCCGGGACACGGGGAGTGCTGCGTTCCGGTCAGACCCTTAGGTCTTGAGAATCGCCTTGATGCGCTTGTCGAATTCCTCGAAGGAGGTTTCTCCCTTGATCATCTCGCCGTTGATGAAGAACGTCGGCGTCGAATTCACCTTCAGCTTTTCGTTGGCGAATTTCTGGTCGGCGGCGATCTTGTCGAGCAGGGCCTGATCTTTCAGGCACTTGTCGACATCGGCCTCGCTCAACCCCGCCTGCTTACCGATCAGCGCCAATTGCTCGCTGGTCTTGCCCATCACCCAGGTCTCCTGCTGCTTGAACAGGGTGTGGATGGCGGCGAAATACTTCTGCGGATCGTCCTTGGCGATACAGCGGGCCAGCATCGCGCCGGCGGCCGCCTTGATGTCGAGCGGAAACTCGCGGAACACGAACCGGATCTTGTTGGTGTCGATGTAAGCTGCCTTCAGCTTCGGAAACACCTGCTCGGTGAAGGCGGCGCAGTGCGGGCAGGTCATCGAGGCGTATTCGACGATGGTGACGGCGGCGTCCTTCGGGCCGAGCGCCATGTCCGGCAGGGACGGCGGCTTGGCAACGTCGGCGGCGAGTTGGCTCTGTGCCATCGCCTCGCTGATGAAGCGCCAGGGCGACAGGCCGGCGACGGCGGCAAGGCCGGTCAGCGACAGGGCGGCGGTGAAAGCGCGGCGCGTAATCATCAACGGAAGGCTCCTTAATCGGCGTTCGATGACGCCTTTGCATGGCGTCTGGCTAGCTTGAAACCGCGATCCTGGCAATGGCGTGCCAAGTCGCCGGCTGCCGGCGCTAGGTCACCAACCGTCAATTTCGCTTGATCGCGGCGCCGAGCCGCGCCAGTGCCGCGCGCAGGTCGTCGTCCTCAATGGTGCCGAGCGTTTCGGCGACCCGCGCCACGGCGGCAGCGTCCGGCGCTTTCGGAGGTTTGCGCGCCAGCGGCTGCGATAGCGGTGCCTGACGTAACGCCAGCTTGCCGACCGCGTTCCAGCCGAGGAAGCGATTGACCCGCTGCAGAATGACGTCGGACATATGCTGGATTTCCAACGCCATCGGCCCCTCGACCCGCAGCACCAGCGTCGCCGGCTCCTGCGGCTGGCCTTCCACCGGACGCGGCCATTGCATCTTCAGCGGCTCTGAATGGCGTGCGATCTCGGGTCCCGCGATCTCGGCCCAGCGCGTCACCAGTTCGCGCGAGGCAAAGCCCTGCTTGGCGAACACGTCGGAAAACACCCCACCGAGCAGTGTGGACAGCGGTTTCGCGGTGATCGGACCGGGCTTGGACATGGCGGACAGCTTTGCGTAGATACGCCGATGACTTTAGCAGGCTCGGCAACCAGGCGGAAGAAAGCTGACGCGTCGGACCGTCCCGCGCGGCTGCTGGCATGGTACGACCGTCATCGCCGCCGCCTGCCGTGGCGGGCACCGCCGGGTGAGGCCGCCGATCCTTATCGCGTGTGGCTGTCGGAAATCATGTTGCAGCAGACCACCGTGAAGGCGGTGGGGCCGTATTTCGAGAAGTTCGTCGCGCGCTGGCCGGATGTGACCGCGATGGCGCGCGCATCGCTGGACGATGTGCTGCGGATGTGGGCGGGGCTCGGCTACTACTCGCGGGCGCGCAATCTTCATGCCTGCGCGGTGGCTGTGGCGCGTGAGCATGGCGGCAACTTTCCCGACGACGAGGCGGGATTGCGCACGCTGCCCGGCATCGGGCCCTATACGGCGGCGGCGGTCGCGGCGATCGCGTTCGACCGCCGCACGATGCCGGTGGACGGCAACATCGAACGGGTGGTGTCGCGACTTTACGCGATGGAGGAGCCGCTGCCGCAGGCCAAGCCGCGCATTCAGGAACTGGCCGCGACGTTGCTGGGGCCGTCACGCGCCGGCGACAGTGCGCAGGCGCTGATGGACCTCGGTGCAACGATCTGCACGCCGAAGAAGCCGGACTGTTCGCTCTGTCCGCTCGACGACGGCTGCATGGCGCGAACGCGCGGCGATCAGGAGACGTTTCCGCGCAAGACGCCGAAGAAGACCGGCGCGCTGCGACGCGGCGCGGCTTTTGTGGTGACACGTGGCGACGCGTTGCTGGTGCGAACCCGCGCGGCGAAAGGCCTGCTCGGCGGCATGACCGAAGTGCCGAATTCCGAATGGCTTGCGTCGCAAGAGGATGCCGATGCGCTGACGCAAGCGCCCGCCATCAAAGGCGTGACGCGATGGCATCGCAAAGTGGGCGTCGTCACCCACGTCTTCACGCATTTCCCGCTGGAGCTCGTAGTCTATACGGCGAAAATGCCGGCGCGCACCCGCGCACCGGAGGGAATGCGCTGGGTGCCGCTGGCGACATTGCACGACGAAGCGCTGCCCAATGTCATGCGCAAGGTCATCGCGCATGGGTTGGGAGAGTGAGTGCACATTTGAGCGTCATTGCGATGACGATTGGTCCACTCAGAATCCGAGACGGTTTCAGACTTGCACGATCGGCGGCTTGGCGTTGAGTGCGTCGACCTGAAAACCCGCGACACGTTTGTAGTTGGCGGCGATGTCTTCCAGTTCCTGCTGCGACAGCACGTCGGTGACGACATTGAAGCCGTCCGGCGCGCGCTCCTCAACCAGTTGCATAACCTGCTCGGGGCCGTTGCGGCGATTGAGCTTGACCAGTTCGGTGGTCGCGGGACGCCGCTCGGCTTCATAGGCTTGAAGTGCCGCCGGGACCTCGCCTTGCGCGAGAATTTCGCGCGTCAGCACCCGCGCATCGAGAATGGCCTGCGACGCGCCGTTGGAGCCGATCGGGTACATCGGATGCGCGGCGTCGCCGAGCAGCGTGACGCGGCCGAAAGTCCAGCGGTCGAGCGGGTCGCGGTCAACAAGCGGGTACTCGTAGGCGTGCGGGCAGTTACGGATCAGGCCGGGGACGTCGAGCCAGTCGAAATTCCAGGTCTCGAACCACGGCAGGAATTCGTCGAGCTTCGCCGTGCGGTTATAATCCTCGCGGCGCCACTGGTAGGTCGGCGGCATGTGGCGCTCGGCAACCCAGTTGATCTGGTGTTTGCCGCACGCATTCGGCTCGCGCGAAATCGGATAGCAGACGAATTTCAGGGTCTCGTGCCCGGCCATGATCATGGTGCGGCCGGAGAGGAAGGCATCGGCCTCGGTGATGCCGCGCCACAGGATGCGGCCATTCCACAGCGGCGGGCCTTCGTCGGGATAGAGTTTTTCGCGGATCGCGGAATGGATGCCGTCGGCGGCGATCAACAGCGTGCCGTCGTAGCTGCCGGCGCTTTTGCCAGTCGCCCTGTCAATGAAATTCGCGTGCACGCCGTCCGGCGTCTCAGTCCAATCGACCAGATGATGGCTGGTGAGGACGTTGTCGGCGCCGAGACGTTCGATGGCGGTATCGAGCAGGATCTGCTGCAACTGGCCGCGGTGCACCGAGAACTGCGGCCACTTGTATCCGGCCTCGAGCCCGCGCGGCTCGCTCCAGATCGGCTTGCCGTATTTGGAGAAGAAGGCGAGTTCTTTGGTTCGGACGCCGATGCCGTCGAGCTTGTCGAGCAGGCCGAGTTCGATCAATTCGCGCACCGCGTGAGGCAGCACGTTGATGCCGACGCCGAGCGGCCGCAATTCGGGTACGCTTTCGAACACGCGGCACGGCACGCCGATCTGGTGAAGGCTGAGCGCCAGCGTCAATCCGCCGATGCCGCCGCCCGCGATAAGAACCGTCATTCTTGCCTCCCGGATGATAGGCGCGTCATCGCATGAAGACGCTGGCTCAAGCAACCGGAAAGGCTTGTGGCGCGAGGGGAGGCGGCGTACCAAGTCAATTCCGGCCGCGTCCGCGACCTCATCCGCACTGATTTTGGGCACTGATCATGTTCAAGCTGTACTACACGCCGGGCACCTGCGCGCTGGCTTCGCATATCGCGCTGGAAGATGCTGGTGCGCCTTATGAAGCTGTGCGCATCAGCTTCAAGACCAACCAGCAGAACAGCCCGGAATATCTGGCGATCAATCCGAAAGGCCGCGTGCCGTCGCTGATCACGGATCGCGGTATCCTGACCGAGACGCCTGCGATGCTGGCCTTCATCGCGCAAAGCTATCCGGCCGCGCAACTGGCGCCGCTCGACGACCCGTTCGCCTTCGCCGAGGTGCAGGCATTCACCAGCTATCTCTGCTCGACCGTGCACATCGCTCACGCGCATCGGATGCGCGGTTACCGTTGGGCCACCGAAGAATCCTCGTTCGCAGACATGCAGCGCATGGTGCCGAAGACCATGAGCGCCTGCTACGCGATGATTGAAAACAACATGCTGCGCGGGCCGTGGGTGATGGGCGAGCAGTACACGATTTGCGATCCGTATCTGTTCACGCTGGTGCAGTGGATGGAGGGCGACAGCGTCAATCGCGCCGACTTCCCGCGGATCGGGGAGCACTATGCGCGAATGATGGCACGCGGAAGCGTGCGCAGAACGCTGGCGATCGAAGCCGCATCCTGAGACATGACTGATCACGATCTTCGATTGAGTCGCGGCGCGGAGGTGATTGACGTCTCGTGTTCGTGATGGAACCGGTCATCCGACCTTGCGGGAACTATTTGGCGCGTCCGCCGTTCGTGATGAAACCGGCTTGCCCGACCTTGGACGGGCGAGAGCGGGTATTGCGAAGGGAGACGAGACCATGCAGGCGATGGAGGTTCACGATTACGCGCGGAAGCTGCTGGCGCAACGTGGCGCCGGCGCGATCGCGGAGGCCGCGCAGAAGGCGGCCAGTCTTGAGGAAGAAGGCAAGGCCAATGATGCCGCCGACTGGCGCCGCATCGTCGATGCCATGAAGCAGATGCGGGGGCCGCACCAGAGCTAGGAGAAGTTCGGATTCGTCACGGCAATGACGAGGAGCGGAAACTCAGCCCGCCGCCATGTCGCGGCGGACTTTCGCCCGCAACTCGTCGATCAGCTTGAGACCCTTCTTGGTCTCGATGTGCCAATAGGTCCAGCCGTTGCAGGCGCCGGAGCCCTGCGCCACCGCGCCCATGCGGTGGATCGACCCCACCTTGTCACCCAACATGATCGCACCGTCGGCGCGCACCAGCGCGTTGTGTTTTTTCTTAGCGTCGAACAAGGTTGCGCCCGGCATAATCATGCCGCGTTCGATCAATTCCGAGAACGGCACCCGCGGCGCTTCCCGCGCGGTGACGAACGGCGCCAGCGTCGCGCCCGGCAGCGGCAGGATCGAGGCGATCCGCGCTTCGGCCGCCGCCGCATAGGTCTTGTCGCGCTCGAAACCGATGTAACGGCGGCCGAGCCGCTTCGCGACCGCGCCGGTGGTGCCGGTGCCGTTGAACGGATCGACCACCAGATCGCCCGGCCGCGACGACGACAAGAGCACGCGCGCCAGCAGGCCTTCCGGCTTCTGCGTCGGATGCACTTTCTTGCCGTCTTCACCCTTCAGCCGCTCCTCGCCGGTACACAGCGGAATCAGCCAGTCGGAGCGCGCCTGCACGTCTTCGTTGGCGGCCTTCAGTGCTTCGTAATTGAACGTGTAGTTCTTCGCGTTCTCGTCGCGCGCCGCCCAGATCATCGTTTCGTGCGCGTTGGTGAAGCGGCGGCCGCGGAAGTTCGGCATTGGGTTCGACTTGCGCCACACGATATCGTTGAGGACCCAGAAGCCGAGGTCCTGCATGATGGCGCCGACGCGGAAGATGTTGTGATAGGAGCCGATCACCCACAGCGTCGCCGACGGTTTCATGATACGGCGGCAGGCGAGCAGCCAGGCGCGCGTGAAATCGTCATAGGCGGCGAAGGAGGAGAACTTGTCCCAGTCGTTGTTGACGGCATCGACATGGGATTCGTCGGGGCGCTTGAGGTCGCCCTTGAGCTGCAAGTTGTACGGCGGATCGGCGAACACCAGATCGACCGAGGCGGCAGGCAGCTTCGACATTTCGGCGACGCAATCGCCGACGATAACCTGGGTACTCGGGATGGAAATCTCGGTACGCGGTACAGACTCGAATTTAGTGCGGGGCGCCCTGACAGACGCCCCGCGACGCGACACAACCATGACTCAATGACTCTGACTCAGGCGACGCTGTCGGCGACGCGGGACTAAACAACCGACTGGCGCTACACTGACGTGGCAAAGTAAAAATCGGCTTAATTGGAAAATGATTCAAACTAGGCAATAATTGCCGGGCGGACTATTGATTGACGGCCGGAGTAATCTACGTCTGTGCGGCCGTTGAGCGATGGCCGATGCCATCCGAATTGTGAGGACATGCACCATGCGCTACGATGACTTCCGCCGCAGCGACAACATCGACGATCGCCGCGACGATGACGGCGGTGGATTCGGCGGCGGTGGCGGCGGCGGCTTCGGTCTGCCGATGGGGGGCGGCGGTCTTGGCATCGGCACCATCATCGTGCTCGGCCTGCTCGGCTACGCCTTCGGCATCGATCCGCGCATCCTGATCGGCGGCGCGGAAATCCTCACCGGCGGCCAGCAGGCGCCGACCTATCAGACCGACCGCCGCTCCGGCCCCGCCAAGACCGGCGCGCCCACGGATGAGATGGGCAGCATGATCGCCGGCGTGCTGGGCGAGATCGACGACCGCTGGGATGAAATCTTCAAGGCCAGCGGCCAGACCTACAAGGGCCCGCGCATCGTGCTGTTCAAGAACGCCACCAACGGCGGACGCTGCGGCATGGCGCAATCGGCGATGGGGCCGTTCTATTGCCCGCCGGACCAGCAGATCTTCCTCGACACCGGATTTTTCCGTCAGGTCGAGACGCGCTTCCATGGTTGTTCAGGCAACGCCTGCAAGTTCACCGCCGCCTATATCATCGCGCATGAGGCAGGCCATCACATCCAGAACCTGCTCGGCATCCTCCCGCGCGTGACGCGCTTGCAGCAGCAGGCCGGCAGCAAAGCCGAAGCCAATGCGTTGCAGGTGAAGGTCGAGTTGCAGGCGGATTGCCTGTCCGGCGTCTGGGTCAATCGCGAATCGAAGAAGCGGCCAGATTTTCTCGAGGCCGGCGATATCGATGCCGCGCTGACCACGGCATCGGCCATCGGCGACGATACCTTGCAGCGGCAGGCGACGGGCCGCGTGGTGCCGGACTCGTTCACGCACGGCTCGGCGGCGCAGCGCAAACGCTGGTTTATGACTGGTTATCAGCAGGGCACCGTGCAGGCGTGCAATACGTTTGCATCGGATAATTTGTGACGTTGAGGTGCGTGCCCCCGACGCGATGCAATACGAAGGATTGCTTCGCAGAGCCGGGGCCATCACGGCCACGTCATGCGTAATGATCCCGGCTCTGCGGGGCAGCGTGAAGAACGCTGCACCGCATCCGGGACACGAGGAATGAACTCGCCATGTCCATCGATGAATCGAAACAATTCATTCCGCTCAACATCGCCGTGCTGACGGTGTCCGACACCCGCTCGCTTGCCGATGACAAGTCCGGCACGACGTTGGCGGATCGGCTGACCGGCGCGGGGCATCGTCTCGCGGCGCGCGAGATCGTCACCGACGATGTCGAGGAGATTCGCGCCGTCGTCCGCCGATGGATCGCCGATCCGGGCATCGATGCGATCATTACCACTGGCGGCACCGGCTTCACCGGCCGCGACGTGACGCCGGAAGCAATCGAGCCGCTGTTCGAGAAACGGATGGACGGCTTCTCCATCGCGTTCCATATGCTGAGCCACGCCAAGATCGGTGTTTCGACGATCCAGAGCCGTGCTACCGCAGGCGTCGCTGGCGCGACCTACATCTTCTGTCTGCCGGGCTCGCCCGGCGCCTGCAAGGACGGCTGGGACGGCATCCTCGCGCATCAACTCGACTACCGCTCGCGACCATGCAATTTCGTCGAGATCATGCCGCGGCTTGATGAGCATCTGCGCCGCCCCAAGGCCAAGGGCGCGACCGCGTGATGAAGGCATAACGCGATGTCGCGTGTAACGCTGCTGTTCTATCAGGTGCTGGTGGCGGTGGTGCTGCTTGCATTTTGGTATGTGTTCAGCACGGTGCCGGTCTTCGGCGTGATGCTGCTGCCGCCGTTCTTCTTCTCCAATCCCGTCGATGTCGGCGTCCAGATCGTCGACTGGTTCTTGACCGGCGTGATCTGGAAGCATCTGGCGATCACCTTGTGGGAATCGATCCTGGCCTTCGTGATCGGTTCGCTCGGCGGCGTGCTGTTCGGCTTCTGGTTCGCCCGGCAGCCGACGGTGGCGGCCGTGTTCGATCCCTACGTCAAGATGGCGAATGCGTTGCCGCGTGTCGTGTTAGCGCCGATCTTCACGCTATGGCTCGGACTTGGCATCTGGTCGAAGGTGGCGCTCGGCGTCACGCTGGTGTTCTTCATCGTGTTCTTCAACGTCTATCAGGGCGTCAAGGAGGTCAGCGGCACCGTGCTCGCCAACGGCCGGATGCTCGGCATGAACGAGCGGCAGTTGATGCGGCACGTCTATTGGCCATCGGCGCTGTCGTGGATGTTCTCGTCGCTGCACACCTCGGTCGGATTCGCCGTGGTCGGCGCGGTGGTCGGCGAGTATCTCGGCTCAGCCGCCGGGCTCGGTTACCTGATCCAGCAGGCGGAGGGCGTGTTCGATGTCGCCGGCGTCTTCGCCGGCATGTTCGTGCTATCCGCCTTCGTGATCCTGATCGATTTCGCGGTGACGCTGGTGGAGCGCCGGCTGCTGGTCTGGCGGCCTGAGGCGGCTGGGAGCCGCACCTAGAGAGTTGACCGTCATTGCAATGACGAATGAATAGGGCGATCGACGCGCTTCTCAACGCTCGGACGCTCATCTATTCTGCCGCCAACAACAAATACGGAGGACATCATGAAGACGATTTTCGGCAGGCTTCTGGCGCCGGTGTTGGTGTTGGTGATGATGTCCGGTGTCGCCGCGGCGCAGAGCAAGGTGACGATCGCCATCGGCGGCGGCGCTTGCCTCTGCTACCTGCCGACCGTGCTGGCAAAGCAACTCGGCGAGTATGACAAAGCCGGCATGAATGTCGAACTGATCGACCTCAAGGGCGGCTCCGATGCGCTGAAGGCCGTGCTTGGCGGCAGCGCCGACGTCGTCTCCGGTTACTTCGATCACTGCGTCAATCTCGCCGCGAAGAAGCAGGAGATGCAGGCCTTCGTGGTCTATGACCGCTATCCCGGCCTCGTGCTGGTGGTGTCGCCGAAGCACACCGACGAGATCAAATCGATCAAGGATCTTGCCGGCAAGAAAGTCGGCGTCAGCGCGCCGGGCTCCTCGACCGATTTCTTCCTCAAGTATCTGTTGAAGAAGAACGGCCTCGATCCCACCAGCGCGGCGGTGATCGGCGTCGGACTTGGCGCGACGGCGGTTGCGGCGATGGAGCAGGGGCAGATCGATGCCGCGGTGATGCTGGACCCGTCGGTGACGGTGCTTCAGGGACACTACAAGGATCTGCGCATTCTCAGCGATACCCGCACGCAGAAAGATACGCTGGCGGTGTTCGGCGGCGAGTATCCCGGCGGCGCACTATACAGCACCGCGGCGTGGGTCAAGTCGCACGGGAAGGAAGCGCAGGCGTTGACCAATGCCATTGTCAATACGCTGAAGTGGATTCACACGCATTCGCCGGAAGACGTGATGGCAAAAATGCCGCCGGAACTGGTCGGCAAGAACAAGGAGCTCTATCTGGCGGCGCTCAAGAACACCATTCCGATGTATTCGGAAACCGGCGCGATGGACCCCAAGGGCGCGACCGCAGTATTGGCGGTGTTCAGCGAAGGCTCGCCCGCGGTGGCCAAAGCGAACATCGACGTCAGCAAGACCTACACCAACGCATTTGTGGAGCAGGCCAGCAAAGCGCCCGGGGGGAGCGCGAAGTAGCGCGTGGCTTCTTTTTCCATTCATCGGGTGAAGCGGCTCGACCTTCGCGTGACGCCGTGGCGCTGGCCGTTCGCGGACGGGCGGCGTCGCGAGATCGATGCGCATTTCGCGAAGCTGCAACGCGAGAGGCCGCAACTTTGGAACGGGCGTGTGCTGCTCGGACGCGAGCCGCGCTTCATTGAGGACACTTTTCGCGCGGACTATTTCGAGACCGACTTCGCCAGCTTCATCGCCTGGCGCGACTGGGGCTTTCCCGACGCATCGGTGTTCAACGGCTTCGGCATGGGCGCGTTACGCAGCCGCGATGGTGCTTATGCGCTGGGTGAAATGGCGGCGCATACGGCCAATGCCGGCAACATTTATTTCCCGGCCGGAACGCCCGATCTCAACGACATCAGGGACGGGACAGTCGATATCGCCGGTAGCGTCGCGCGCGAGGTCGAGGAAGAAACCGGGCTGACGGCGGCCGACTATCAGGTCGCCGACTACTGGGATTGCGTCGCGGCGGGCCCCTTGATCGCGCTGATGCGCGGTCTGCAATCCGATCTCGATGGCGAGGCTTTGCGGCGACGGATCGAGATGAACCTTGCGAAACAGGCTACTCCGGAGTTCGCGGCCATTCATCTGATGCGTCGCCAAGGCGACGTCACGGCCGCGGTGCCGCCTTACATGGCGGCGTTTCTGGCTGCGCGGTTGCCGGATGCGGTGTGAATGATCGGATTGTTTGGGTAGGCTGGAACATCGTTCGCGAATGAGGGAATGCAAGCGTCATGGCCGACAAGTCTCCGCAGGCGACCGCCTCGCAACTCGAGTCCTATGTTCATCCGTTCCGGGTCGACGGTTCGAAGGAGTTTCACCTCAAGCTGTTTAGGCACAAAGAGAACGGAGACCTCGAGAAGGACGAAGGCAAAGCGATCATCGAGGCCAATCGCAAGCGGCTCAGCGATTTGCAGGAGAAGCTGTACGCACAGGACTGCTGGTCGCTGCTGCTGATCTTTCAGGGCATGGACGCGGCCGGGAAGGACAGCGCCATCGAGAGCGTGTTCGAGGGCGTCAACCCGCAAGGCTGTGAGGTCTATTCCTTCAAGACGCCGACATCGAAGGAACTCGACCACGATTTCATGTGGCGCTCGGCAATCTGCCTGCCGGAGCGCGGCCGCATCGGCATTTTCAATCGCTCGTATTACGAGGAATGCCTGATCGTGCGGGTGCATCCGGAGATTCTTGCCAAGCAGCGCATTCCGAAAAAGCTGGTGACGAAAAACATCTGGCGCGAGCGTTTCGAGGATATCTCGGCGTTCGAGCGCTATCTCTCCCGCAATGGCACGGTGGTCCTCAAGCTTTTCCTCAATGTCTCGAAGGAGGAACAGCGCAAGCGCTTCCTTGCCCGGCTCGATGAGCCGGAGAAGAACTGGAAATTTTCGCTGGGCGACCTCGCCGAGCGCAAGTTGTGGGACCGTTATCAGGCTGCTTATCAGGACATGATCCGCCATACAGCGAGCTCAGCCGCGCCCTGGTACGTGGTGCCGGCGGATCGCAAGTGGTTCGCGCGCGTGGTGATCGGCTCCGTGATCATCAACGCGCTGGAAAAGCTCGACCTCCAATTCCCGAAGGTCGACAAGGCCGCGTTGGAGCAGTTCGCCCAGGCGAGGACGGCGCTGGAGAAAGAAGGCAAGGGCGGAGCGGCGAGGGCGGCGGCTGCGGCGAAAAAAGCACGCTGACCCCGCCCGGCCCAGTGCCGCGGGTATTTTTGCGTTGCGGGACCCGGCGTTTGTCGTCTAAAGTTGCTCCAGGCAGGTATCCCGGCAACGATCCGTCAAGGGTTTGCGCCAAGACTACCGCCTAAAGGGACCAGCAATGCCGATTCGCAGCGATATCGATGGAATTCACGGGGGCGCCGCCACTGGCCGACCCGTCGCGATTCCGGCTGCCTTGGCCTCGTCCCTCCTTATTGGCGGACTGCTTCTTATCGGCCCCTGAGTGCCGTCTGGGCAATTGCGCCTGGGCACTCAGGGGTTTTGCGAGTTCATCCGCCACCCGAGCGCCCTTTTGATGCGGCGCACCTGACCAAAGGAATTTTCTGATGACGACCGCCAACAAGTCCGACAAGGACCGCGTTGTAATTTTCGACACCACCTTGCGCGACGGCGAGCAGTGCCCCGGCGCCACCATGACCTTCGAGGAAAAGCTCGAGGTTGCCGAACTGCTCGACGACATGGGCGTCGATGTCATCGAGGCCGGCTTCCCGATCACCTCGCAAGGTGACTTCGAAGCGGTGAGCGAGATTGCCCGCCGCTCCAAGAACGCGGTCATCGCCGGCCTGTCGCGGGCCCATCCGGCCGATATCGACCGCTGCGCCGAGGCGGTGAAATTCGCCAGGCGCGGCCGCGTTCACACTGTGATCGCCACCTCGCCACTGCATATGCGGGTGAAGCTGAACAAGACGCCCGAGCAGGTGATCGAGACGTCGGTGGCTATGGTCGAGCGCGCCCGCAACCAGATCGACGACGTCGAATGGTCGGCCGAGGACGGCACCCGCAGCCAGATGGATTTCCTCTGCCGCATCGTCGAAGCGGTGATCAAGGCTGGCGCCACCACGGTGAACATTCCCGACACCGTCGGTTACACCGTGCCGGAGGAATACACGCACTTCATGCGCACGCTGATCGAGCGCGTGCCGAACTCCGACAAGGCGGTGTTCTCGGTTCATTGCCATAACGACCTCGGCATGGCTGTCGCCAATTCGCTGGCCGGCATCGCTGGCGGCGCGCGTCAGGTCGAATGCACCATCAACGGCATCGGCGAGCGGGCGGGCAATGCCGCGCTCGAAGAGATCGTGATGGCGATCAACGTGCGTAACGACAAGTTCCCGTTCTGGAATAAGATCGACACCACGATGCTGACCCGCGCCTCGAAGGTGGTTTCGGCGGCGACCTCGTTCCCGGTACAGTACAACAAGGCGATCGTCGGCCGGAATGCCTTCGCGCATGAGAGCGGCATCCATCAGGACGGCGTGCTGAAGGACGCTTCGACCTACGAAATCATGCGGCCGGAAATGGTCGGCCTGAAGCAGTCGTCGCTGGTGCTCGGCAAACATTCCGGCCGCCACGCCTTCGTCCACAAGCTGGAGGAGATGGGCTACAAGCTGGGCGACAACCAGCTCGAGGATGCGTTCGCGCGGATGAAGGCCTTGGCCGACCGCAAGAAGGATATCTACGACGAGGATATCGAGGCGCTGGTCGATCAGGAATTGGCGGCGAGCCATGACCGCATCAAGCTGACGTCGCTGACGGTCATCGCCGGCACCCATGGTCCGCAGCGTGCGACGATGAAGCTCGATATCGACGGCCAGGTGAAGATCGAGGAAGCCGAAGGCAACGGCCCGGTCGATGCGGTGTTCAATTGCATCAAGGCGCTGGTGCCGCATGAGGCCAAGCTGGAGCTGTATCAGGTTCATGCGGTCACCGAAGGCACCGACGCGCAGGCCGAGGTCTCGGTGCGGCTCGCGCATGAGGGCCGCTCGATGACCTCGCGTGCCGCTGATCCCGACACCCTGGTCGCGTCGGCCAAGGCGTATCTGGGCGCACTCAACAAGATCGTCATGAAGCGTCAGCGCGACGTTCCGGCGGCTGCGGCAAGTTGATCTGGCGCAACGTCCCACGACCTTCATCGGCGGCATAACAAACGCGGCGCTCATCGGCGCCGCGTTTTGCGTTGCAGCACAGGTTTGTTTCGCTCCAGACAAAGGAAGCATAGCCGCGCGGAAAACAAACCGGTATTGACGGCCTTTATCCTTTTCAAGAAAGGTATCGGTTCAGTTGAATGGACTGGGCGGATACCACAATCCAATCCGGGAGGAAGAATGCGTAAGATCATGTTTCTGGGGGCTGCAATCGCGGCGCTTGGCTTCATCGTGCCGGCTGCCGCGCAGCAGCCGATCATCATCAAATTCAGCCACGTTGTCGCGCCGAACACGCCGAAGGGACTGGCTTCGCAGAAATTCGCCGAACTCGCGGCGAAATACACCGACGGCAAGGTGAAGGTCGAGGTTTATCCGAACTCGCAGCTCTACAAGGACAAGGAAGAACTCGAGGCGCTGCAACTCGGTGCGGTGCAGATGCTGGCGCCGTCGCTCTCCAAGTTCGGCCCGATCGGCGTCAAGGAATTCGAGGTTTTCGATCTCCCGTACATTCTCCCGGACCTCCCGTCGCTGCGGAAGGTGACCGACGGCCCGCTCGGCAAGAAGCTCTTCAGCCTGCTCGACAAGAAGGGGATCACCGGCCTGGCCTATTGGGACAACGGCTTCAAGGAGATGAGCGCGAACAAGAAGCTCATTGCGCCGGAAGACTACAAGGGCCTCAAGTTCCGCATCCAGTCGTCCAAGGTGCTGGAAGCGCAGTTCCGCGCGCTTGGTGCGATCCCGCAGGTGATGGCGTTCTCCGAAGTCTATCAGGCGCTGCAAACCGGCGTGGTCGATGGTCAGGAAAACACGCCGTCGAACATGTACACCCAGAAGATGCACGAGGTGCAGAAGTACACGACGCTCACCAACCACGGCTACATCGGCTACGCGGTGATCGCCAACAAGAAGTTCTGGGACGGCCTGCCGGCGGATATCCGTGGCCAGCTCGAGAAGGCGATGAAGGAAGCCACCGAGTACGGCAACGGCCAGTCGGCGAAGGAAAATAGCGAAGCGCTTGACGAGATGCGCAAGTCCGGCAAGACCGAACTGATCACGCTGACCAAGGAACAGGACGAAGCGATGCGCAAGGCGATGTTGCCGGTCTACAAGGAAGTCGGCTCGCGCGTCGGCAAGGACCTCATCAACGAGTTCCTGAAGGAAGAGGGACGTCCGCCGATCGATTGAGGGAACGTCTCGGGCGCCGCGGCCGTGGAGGAGGCCATGTCTCGCGGTGCCGGATCGTGATCTGCAATCGTTGTGCACGGAGACACGAGTCTGATTCGATAACATTGGATCAGACTCGTTATTTGTCTCATCAACTGAGTATGACAAGATCCGGAAGCGGCATCACTCTTCCGGATTTTGTATCAAGGGCGGCCGTGCGGGCCGCGTTGCGCGTAGGTCGCCGGTAACGGAAACCGTCCAACGCCACGGGGGACATCCATGTTTCTTAAGATCCTCGATCGGCTCGAGGAGATCCTGATCGCAACGCTGATGGCGCTTGCGACCTTGATTATCTTCGTCGCCGTCGCCCATCGCTATCTGCTGGGTGTGCCCTGGCTCTATCCGATCCTGTTCCCGATCAACCTCTCCTGGGCGCAGGAACTTTGCATTTTCATGTTCGTGTGGGTGGCGAAGTTCGGTGCCGCTTATGGCGTGCGAACCGGCATCCACGTCGGCGTCGACGTCGTGGTCAACCAGCTCAAGTCGCCGTGGCGCAACATCGTCATCACCTTCGGCCTGTTGTGCGGGGCGTTCTTTACGTTCGTCATCGGTACCATGGGGGCCAAGTTCGTCTACGGCCTGATGGGCACCGACCAGGTGACGCCGGATCTCGAGATCCCGAGCTGGTTCGTCTATCTCTGCATCCCGCTGGGGTCGTATCTGATGTGCTTCCGTTTCCTCCAGGTCGCCTATGCGTATTGGCGGACCGGCGAATTGCCGCATCACGATCATGCGCAGGTTGAGGGCATTGAAGTCACCGAACCCGGCATCGGCGCCGCGGAGGTCACGCGATGAGCAGCATGATTATCTTCGGACTGCTCGTCGTCTTTATGCTGACGGGCATGCCGATCTCGATCGCGCTCGGTCTTACCGTGCTCACCTTCATCTTCACGATGACGCAAGTGCCGACGGAGTCGGTGGCGCTGAAGCTGTTCACCGGGATCGACAACTTCGAGATCATGGCGATCCCGTTCTTCATCCTGGCGGGCAACTTCCTCACCCATGGCGGCGTGGCGAGACGCATGATCAACTTCGCCACCTCGATGGTCGGGCACTGGTACGGCGGCCTTGGCCTCGCCGGCGTCATGGCCTGCGCGCTGTTCGCGGCGATCTCCGGGTCGTCGCCGGCGACCGTGATCGCGATTGGCGCGATCATGCTGCCGGCGATGGTCAACCAGGGTTTCCCCAAGCGGTTCGGTGCCGGCGTCATCACCACGTCGGGCGCGCTCGGCATCCTGATCCCGCCATCGATCGTCATGGTGATCTATTGCGTGGCGACTGGCGGCAGCATTGCGCTCGACCCCGCCGGGCATCGCGTCTCGTCGGCCTCGGTCGGCCAGATGTTCATGGCCGGCGTCATTCCCGGAGTGATGCTGGCGACGCTGCTCGGTGTCACGACCTTCTATCGTGCGTGGAAGAACGATTATCCGCGACTGCCCAAGGCGACCTTCGCCGAACGCTTCCAGGCGTTCCGCAAGTGCATCTGGGGATTGTTGCTGATCGTCATCGTGCTCGGCGGCATCTATGCCGGTCTGTTCACGCCGACGGAAGCCGCCGCCGTCAGCGCAGTCTATGCCTTCATTATCGCGGTGTTCGTCTATCGCGACATGTCGCTCAAGGACGTGCCGCGTGTGCTGCTCGGCTCGGCCAACATGAGCGCGATGATCCTCTACATCATCACCAACGCCGTGCTGTTCTCGTTCCTGATGGCGAACGAAAACATTCCGCAGCAGATCACCAACTGGATCACCTCGATCGGCGTCAACTGGGTGATGTTCCTGCTGATCGTCAACGTCGTGCTGCTGGCGGCCGGCAACTTCATGGAAGCGTCCTCCATCGTGCTGATCATGGCGCCGATCCTGTTCCCGGTTGCCGTCAGCCTCGGGATTCATCCGGTGCACCTCGGCATCCTGATGGTGGTCAACATGGAGGTCGGCATGTGCCATCCTCCGGTGGGCCTGAATCTCTACGTAGCGTCGGGCATCGCCAAGATGGGCATCACCGAACTGACCGTCGCGGTGTGGCCATGGCTGATGACGATGCTGATCTTCCTTGGGTTGGTGACCTACATTCCCGAGATATCGCTCTGGCTGCCGCGTATGCTGGGCATGCTGTAGCGGCGGACGATAACGGGCACGTTGATGAACGGTCCTTTTCATCAACGTGTCCGACCTTTAAGTTGATCGGACGCCGGACTGAATTCATCCTCGCAGCACCTTATCAAGGAGGTTGCGATGAAGAAGCTTGTTCTTGCCGGTCTGGCAGCGCTGACGGTTGCCGGTTCCACGGCGGTCTACGCCCATCAGCGTCCGTGGTCGCATCACCAGATGCGCATCAATCCCGAAGATCGCGCGGCCATGGCTGACGCGCGGATTGCTGCCGTCAAAGCCGGATTGAAACTCACCCCGGACCAGGAGAAGTTGTGGCCGCCGGTGGAGGCTGCGGTGCGCGATTTCACCAAGCTCAGGATCGACCGCGCCAATGCGCGAATGCAGGCGCGGCAGAGCGGTGAGGCGGAGGCCGCCAAGTCCGATCCGGTGACGCGGCTGAGGGAGCGGGCCGATCACATGGCGGCCACGGCCGCGGCGTTGAAGAAGATCGCCGATGCCGCCGACCCGCTCTACAAGACGCTCGATGAAGGCCAGAAACGCCGCCTGGCGGTGCTGACCCGGATGGAGCGGCGGATGATGGGGCATGACGGGTGGCGGCACCACCGACGCGGCCACGACCGCGACGGCATGTTCGAGCGGGATCGCGACAATCGGCCGGGTATGGATCGAGGCGAAGAGGGCGGCCGTCTCTAGGGCGTTTTCGCGCGGAATACCGGCCGTCGCCGGCCGTGGTCGGCGACGGCCGGCTCGCGGAAGAAAACGCGACCTCGAATGTCGAACGCCGTGCGACAAGCCACGTCGCCGGGTGTCGAACGACACCCGTTTGTTCACGTTCTGATTTTGCTAAGTCATTGATCCGAAATGGTGGGCGATGTAGGGCTCGAACCTACGACCCGCTGATTAAGAGTCAGCTGCTCTACCAACTGAGCTAATCGCCCAAGGTCCCATCCGGACCCTCTCGGGTGGGCGTCGTTTAGCAAAGCGAACCCACGATGTCCAGCAAGGTTCTGGCGATTTTCTGACGATAATCCGCCGCTTATCAACGAAAAAGCCGCCCAGGCGGGCGGCTTCTCGATATGAGACAGGAAATCAGCCGGCTGGAGCCCCGTTTCGATAGAAGCGGAATGTGGGCCCGTGAAGTGCGGGCTTTTCGGGACGGCAAATTCACACCGAAGGCCGCTCAGTCTCCGCGTCGAAATTTCCGCCCGACCGGAGCAAAGTGATCGGCTTGACGCGACGATCGTAGCAATCCGCGATTTCCTCTTCGCGCGCGAAGTGACGGATTTGGTGCGGGTGGACTAGCTCACGTGCGGGATTGACCGGTCCTCAAGAAGAGCCCGCCTCGATAAACGAGGCGGATGATCGCGGGTCGGTCACAAACGATGCCCACGGTGATGGTGGCGATATCCGTGGAAGTGATGATGCCGCCAGTGATGGCGCCGCCAATGATGATGGTGGTGATGCCAGTGGAAACGCGGCGGTCCCCAATATCGATAAGGACGATAGACGCGCCGGTTCGGGACGCAATGGCCCCAGCGATTGATGTGCCAACCCGGGCCGCAGCGCCAGCCGACTTCGGTGATGGCATGCGGTGCATCTGTGATGGGAGCCGCAGGAAGCGCCTGCGCTGTCGATGCTATGCCAAGAAGACCGGCGGCGAACAATGCCGATGCGAGAATCTTCATTTGTTCCTCCGTGCTGTTGGGATGTCGGTATTGAAAAACGTCCTGCCTGAACGGAGCATGAAGCGGGTCGCCAATTTCGGTCACATTTGCCGGGCGCGAGGCGGCAGATCAGTCGTTGTCAGGATCACAGTCTCGGGATTGGAGACGGATCACTGAATGTCCGTCCCGGGGATTGCGCACTCGCCTCGGCGTATGATGGTCTTTATGATGACGCCATCACAGGCCGGTAGACATTTTCAGCAGGAGGACGTTTGAATGTTCATCGCGATGAACCGGTTTCAGGTCAAGCCGGGTTCCGAAGGGGCGTTCGAGACGCTGTGGGCCAATCGCGAATCCTATCTCGGCGATACGCCTGGCTTCGTCGAATTTCATCTGGTGAAGGGACCCGTTGCCGAGGACCATACGCTCTATGCGTCACATACCGTTTGGGCGGATCGCGCCTCCTTCGAGGCGTGGACGAAATCCGAGGCGTTTCGGCGCGCCCATGCTCGGGCCGGCAACAAGACCGGCGAAAGCCTTTATCTGGGGCATCCCAAGTTCGAAGGCTTCGAGGTGTTACAGACGGAGCGAAAGTCTGGCCTTTGAAGCAAAGATCTTCGGTTTCGTGATAAGATGCGACCGCTCCGCGGGCACGCCGAACGCAGGAGGGATGCGTGAGATCTGCGCCCCTGCATCTGAAGCGCCGAGCCCGCTATTGCAGCGCACGATGACCTCCGTTGCGTTTTCGGCTTAAACTATCCTGGCATTCTCGCAGCGCCGCGCCGCTGGTTTGCCGATAGCCGCTTCGTTTCCGCACTGGAAGACTCTTTTGAAAGCCGTCTACAGCGAACTCCACCGCAGCCACGATCCGCAATTCTTTCTGGTGCGCGGCGTGGTCAAGCGCACCACTGAACAGCCTGAACGCGCCGATCGCCTGCTGACCGGCGTCAAGGCGGGCGGTCACACGCTGATGGCGCCGCAGGAATTCGGGCAGGGGCCGCGGGCGCGGGTACACAGCGCGGATTATCTCGCCTTTCTTGCGGAGGCTTGGGACGAGTGGGTAGCGCTTGGCGATTCCGGTCCGGAGATGATCGCCAACATTCATCCGGTGCGTTACGCGGCGACCTATCCTACGCACATCACCGGCAAGCTCGGCTGGCACACCGCCGACACCGCCTGTCCGATCGGCCCCGGCACCTGGAAGGGCGCATGTGCCGCAACCGATGTCGCGGTCACGGCCGCACAACTGGTGATGGACGGCGAGCGGGCGAGTTACGCGCTGTGCCGGCCGCCGGGGCATCATGCCTTCGCTGACATGGCGGGTGGTTTCTGTTTTCTCAACAACTCCGCGATCGCTGCCGCGCATTTGCGGCAGGCGCATGAGCGCGTCGCGATCCTCGATGTCGACGTGCATCACGGCAACGGCACGCAAGGCATCTTCTATGAGCGCGGCGACGTGCTGACGATCTCGATCCATGCCGATCCGGCGCGGTTCTATCCGTTTGTATGGGGCCACGCGCATGAGCGCGGCGCCGGCGCGGGGCTGGGCGCCAATCTCAACATTCCGCTGCCGCTCGGCACCGGTGACGACGGTTTCATCGCGGCGCTGGCGCGTGCGAAGGCGATGCTGGCGGCGTTCGCGCCCGGTGCGTTGGTGGTCGCGCTGGGACTCGATGCCTCCGAACACGATCCGCTGGCGGGCCTTTCGGTGACCACCGACGGCTTTCATCGCATCGGCGCGGCCATCGCATCGATCGGTCTGCCGACCGTCTTCGTGCAAGAGGGCGGCTATCTGTCGGATATCCTCGGCGCAAATCTCACCGCCGTGCTGGGTGGTTTCGAACAAAACTGTTAATCGGTTTCCGAAACTAAAACATACGAACAGCGAGTGTGGAGTGCCGCAATGAGCCGTATCTCGATCAAGACCAAAGCCGATCTGCCGGCCGCCTTGCAACCGCTGTGGGACCGCATGACCACTTATGGGCCGTTCGAAAATCAGGCCGGGGTGATGGCGCATCGGCCGCCGATCTTCGATCATACTTGGTCGATGCTGGTGGCGCTGGCCGATGAGGGCGCAATCAGGAAGCGCCATCTGGAACTGGCGCTGGTCACCGTTTCGCTGCTCAATCGATGCACCTACTGCGTCTCGCATCACGCGCCGAAACTGGCGGTGCAGGGCGTCTCCGAGGAAGGCGCGGCGCGGCTGCTCGACTACAAGGACCATCCTGAACTCGACGATCTCGACAAGCTGATCGTCGAATATTCGATCGCGGTCACCACCAACTGGAATCGCACCCGCGACGAAATCTTCGACCGCCTCAAGCAGCATTTCAGCGAAGCGCAGATTGTTGAACTGACCTGGCGGATCGCGCTGTGCGGGGCATTCAATCGCCTCAACGACATCCTGCAACTCGATATCGAGCAGGGCGTCACCGCGCGCGAGGCGGCGGAATAGCTATTTGGCCAGCCTCTTTCGTTGCCGACGGGTTGCCGAGCGAGGCGTTTACCGTTTGGCCGGCGCGAGTCGTCAAGACGCCGCTCAATTTTGGGTGCGTGCAAGATCCTGCTGTTCGCGCGCATCGGATGAGAACAAGTCGAGCGCCGCATCGACGATTGAGAAAATATCAATCTCGTTGATTTTGCTCAGGAAAATGCTGAATTTAGGTCGCGGCCCATTCACGCGCCAATAGCGGTGAATGCGCCATTTCGTCTTCGGCGATGGTGCGTTTCCGATGATCCGCGCCGCGCCAAAGCGGATCGAACAGCGCCGAACGGCACCGGGATTGAGTGCGATGACCAAGATGGAATTCTCGGGCCCTGGCTTGAGCAGCGACCAATGGGAACGGATCAATGACCTCGCGGTCTCGTTGCAGCCGGCGCAGGCGCTGTGGCTCAGCGGTTACTTCGCGGGCGTCGGCTCCACGGCACGCGGCTCTAGTAGCTTCGATCAAGTCGCCGTGCTCGAGCGCGCAAAGCCGGAGCAGCCGCTCGCTCCGGTCGTCGAAACACGAGCGCTGACGGTCCTCTACGGCACCGAGACCGGAAACAGTCGCGGTCTTGCCAAAGCCGTCGTCGAAGCCGCGAAGCAGCAGGGCATTGTCGCGGCGGTGTCGGACATGGCCGACTACAAGACGCGCAAGCTGAAGGACGAGCAGGATTTGCTGGTCATCACCAGCACGCACGGCGAGGGCGACCCGCCGCAATCCGCGGTCGCGTTCTTCGAATTTCTCGAAGGCCGCAAGGCGCCGAAGCTATCCGATCTGCGTTTCGCCGTCCTTGCATTAGGCGATTCGACTTACGAAAAATATTGCGAGGGCGGCAAGCGGATCGACCGTCGCCTGGAAGAACTTGGTGCGAAGCGGCTCGAAGCGCGTGTCGATTGCGATGTCGATTTCGACGAGGCCGCGCCGGCATGGATCAGGGCCGTCGTTGCGAAACTTGCGCCGCAAGAAGCGGCTGCGACGCCTGCGCCTGCAACCGCGCGCGCGGCTGCTGCCGCGCCGGCCGCGACGACCTCCGCGTTCGACAAGCGGAATCCGTTTGCGGCCACCGTCATCGACAACATCGTTTTGACCGGGCGCGGCTCGAGCAAGGAAACGCGCCACATCGAACTGTCGCTGGAAGGCTCGGGTCTGGTGTATGAGCCGGGCGATGCGCTCGGCGTCGTCCCACGCAATGACCCGGCGGTGGTCGAGGCCGTCCTGGATAGCATCGGGCTTGCGGCAGATGCATCGGTCACCGTCAAGCAGAAGCAGTTGTCGCTTGGTGAGGCGTTGTCATCGGCCTTCGAAGTCAGTGCGGTGACGCCTCGCTTCATCGATCATTGGGCGGAATTGAGCGGCGCGGCGGCGCTGGCGCGTCTGCGGGGACCGGATCAAGCGGAAGCGCGCTCGGCTTTCATGCGCGAGCATCATGTCGTCGATATCATTCGCCAATTTCCGGTGAAGGGCATCGAGGCCGACGCGCTGCTGCGCGGGCTGCGGCCGTTGCAGCCGCGGCTCTATTCGATCTCATCGAGCCTCGCGGCCGTTCCGGACGAAGCGCATCTCACTGTCGGCACGGTGCGCTACGATCTCGACGGGCAGCCGCGCGCCGGCGTCGCCTCCAGCTATCTGGCGCAGCACGCTGCACCGGATGCTGTCGTGCCGGTCTATATCCAGAGCAACCCGCATTTCCGTTTGCCGCAAGACGATGCCGCGATCCTGATGATCGGCGCCGGCACCGGTGTCGCGCCGTATCGCGCCTTCATGCAGGAGCGGGAGGCGCGCGGCGTATCCGGACACTCTTGGCTGGTGTTCGGTGACCGCAATTTCCGCAGCGACTTCCTCTATCAGACCGAATGGCAGGGCCTGCTGAAGGACAAGGTGCTGACGCGGATGGATGTGGCGTTCTCACGCGACCGCACGCCGAAAGCCTATGTGCAGGACCGGCTGCGCCAGAATAGCCGCGATGTCTATACGTGGCTGGAGGAAGGCGCGCACATCTATGTTTGCGGCGATGCCGCGCATCTCGCGCCGGACGTGCATGCGACTTTGCTCGACATCATCGTCAAGGAAAGCGGCCGCGATGTCGCTGCCGCCGCCGATTATCTCGCGGCGTTGCAGCGCGACCATCGCTATCAGCGCGACGTTTACTGAGGCTCCCATATGACGAACACAACAGTGGATCGCAGCCGGGACGTTTCACAGCCGCTGGATAAGCTCGGGCCGGACGAGACACTGAAGGCCAACAGCCGGCAACTGCGCGGCACCATCAAGGAAAGCCTGTTCGATCCGATTACCGGCGCGGTCACTGTCAGCGATACCAAGCTGATGAAGTTTCACGGCATCTATCAGCAGGACGACCGCGACATTCGCGACGAGCGGCGGCGTCAGAAGCTCGAAGCCGCATTCAGCTTCATGGCGCGGGTGCGCTTGCCGGGTGGAGTACTGAGCGCGAGCCAATGGCTCAAGCTGGATGCGCTGGCGCGCGACTACGCCGGCAATACGCTGCGGCTGACGACGCGGCAGACATTTCAATTCCATCACGTTCTGAAGACCGATCTGCGTGCTTTGATGCAGGGTCTTCGTGATGTGCTGCTGGATACGCGCGCAGCGTGCGGCGACGATACCCGCGGCGTGATGGCGTCGATCAACCCGCACCTGTCGGCGATCCACGCCGAGGTTTATGCGCTGGCGAAGCAGGCCAGCGATCATGCGATCCCGAAGACCGGCGCCTACAACGAGATCTGGTATCAGCAGGAAGCCGGCGAAATAAAAGAGCCCGAGGAGCCATTCTACGGGCGCACCTATATGCCGCGCAAATTCAAGATCGGCTTCGTCATTCCGCCGAGCAACGACATCGATGTCTACGCGCAAGACCTGGGCTTCATCGCCATCGTCGTGCGCGGCAAGCTGAAAGGCTTCAATGTCGCCATCGGCGGCGGCATGGGCCGCACCGATCAGGCACCCGAAACCTATCCGCGGCTTGCCGACGTGATCGGCTTCATTCCGGTCGATCAATTGATCCCGGCCATCGACGCCGTGATGTCGGTGCAGCGCGATTACGGCGATCGGGTCAGCCGGCCTCACGCTCGCTTCAAGTACACCATCGACGACAAGGGACTGGACTGGATCAAGGCCGAGATCGAGCGTCGGCTGGGCCAGCCGCTTGCCGCTGCGAAGCCATTCGAATTCACCTCGAACGGCGATCCGCTGGGCTGGGTGCAGGGCGATGACGGACGCCACCACTACACGGTGTTCATCGAGAACGGCCGCATCATCAATACGCCGGAACTGCGGCTGATGGATGGCCTGCGCGCCATCGCGCAGGTTCACAAAGGCACGTTCCGCGTCACCCCCAACCAGAGCCTGACGATCGCGGAGATCGCGCCGGAGGATCGGCTCACCATTGCCAAGCTGCTCGATGAATACGGTTTGGTCGGGTTAAATGTCGGCAGCGCGCTGCGGCTCAACTCGATGGCCTGCGTGGCGTTGCCGACCTGCGGCCTCGCCATGGCGGAAAGCGAACGCTACCTGCCAACGCTGCTATCGAAGATCGAGCCGATCCTCGACGCGCACGGGCTGCGCGACGAGCCGATCACCATCCGCATGACTGGCTGCCCGAACGGTTGCGCGCGGCCCTACATCGCCGAGATCGCGCTTACCGGCCGCGCGCCGGGCAAGTACAATCTCTATTTTGGCGGCGGCTTCCACGGCCAGCGGCTCAACAAGATGTATCTCGAGAATGTCGGCGAGCCGGTCATCCTTGAGGCGCTGGAGAAGGTGCTGGGCCACTATGCCAAAGCGCGGCGACCCAAGGAGCATTTCGGCGATTTTGCCATCCGCGCCGGCTATGTCGCGAAGGTGACGGAGGGCCGCCACTTCAACGACTGAGCGAAACAGCCCGGAACCGGGCGGAACGGGCGGGGCGGCCGGGTTTCAATGCCCGCGCCGCCCGGTTTCTTTTGTCTCCGAAAGCCATTACACAGACGGCGCAAAGGGCGGGAGCCGGGCCTTTGGAAGGCCGCCGGCGCCTCGTGACGACAAACTCAGGACCGAAGACGATGCCGAAACCCAGGGACCCTCACACCGTGGCCGTCGCCAACGGAATTGCGACCGATCCCGCGTTTCGGTCGGTGACGCCGCCGATCTACCTGTCGAGCACCTTCGCGTTCCCGGCCTATGAGAAGGCCGGACCCTACGACTACACACGCACTGCCAATCCGAGCCGCGACCTGCTGGCGGATACCATCGCCAAGCTCGAGGGCGGGGCCGGCGCCGTGGTGGTATGTTCCGGCATGGCCGCCATCGACGTCGTGCTGTCGCGCGCGCCGCGCGGCGGGCTGGTGATCGCGCCGCATGATTGCTATGGCGGCACCCATCGGCTGCTTGGTGCCCGCCAGCAGTGCGGGCAGATCGAACTGGCGCTGGTCGATCTCGGTGATCCGGCGGCGCTGGCGGCAGCGATGGCGCGGCGCCCGGCGCTGATCCTCATCGAGACGCCGAGCAATCCCTTGATGCGGGTGACGGACATTAAGGCCATCGTCGCGCAGGCGAGGGCGGTTGGTGCTAAGGTGGTGGTCGACAACACCTTCCTGTCGCCGGCGCTGCAACGGCCGATCGCATTCGGCGCCGATTATGTCGTTCACTCCACCACCAAGTTCATCAATGGCCATTCTGACGTGGTCGGCGGCGCGGTAATCGCTGCCGCCAAGGAGGACGTCGAGGCATTGGCGGAATGGGTCAATATCGTCGGCGTCACCGGCGCGCCCTTCGATTCCTATCTGACATTGCGCGGCGTGCGGACGCTGTTCGCGCGTGTCGAGCGGCAGCAGGCCAATGCCGGCGCCATCGCAGCGTTTCTGGACAAGCATCCGCTGGTGCGCGCGGTATATTATCCCGGTCTGCCGTCGCATCCCGGACACGCGTTGGCGAAAGTGCAGCAAGCCGGCTTCGGCGCGATGCTGAGCTTCGAACTGACCGGCGGCACCGATGCGGTGCGGGCCTTCGTCGAGGCCATCGAGGTGTTCACGCTGGCGGAATCGCTCGGCGGCGTAGAAAGCCTGATCGCGCATCCCGCCACCATGACCCATGTGAAGATGGGCGCGGAGGCGCGGCGCATCGCCGGCATCAGCGACAGTCTGCTGCGGTTGTCGGTGGGCATGGAAGCCGAGGCCGATCTGATCGCCGGGCTGGAGGCGGGTTTCGCGGCGATCAAGGGATAACGACGGGGACCACCCATTCCGCCGCGGCGCTTGACGACGGGCGTGTGTTCCCCGCAAAAACCCCCCATCATGACCCATCCGCATTCCGGTTTTCACGGCGTTTTCCCCTATCTCGTCTCGCCCATCGATGCGGCCGGCAGCATCCGCACCGAGGTGCTCGGGCGGCTGTCCGACGACCTGATCAAGGCGGGTGTCCACGGGCTGACGCCGCTTGGCTCGACCGGCGAGTTCGCCTATCTCGACCGCAAGCAGCGAGCGACCGTGGCGCGGACCACGATCGAGGCCGCGCAACGACGGGTGCCGGTGATCGTCGGTGTCGCATCGACGGCGATCGCGGACGCGGTGGCGCAGGCGCGGGCCTATCAGCAGATGGGCGCCGACGGCATCCTCGCCATTCTCGAAGCGTACTTCCCGCTTAAGGATGCGCAGGTCGAAGCCTATTTCCGCGCCATTGCCGATGCGGTCGATATTCCGGTGGTGATCTACACCAACCCGAATTTCCAGCGTTCCGATCTCACACTCGACGTCATCGCACGGCTCGCCGGGCATCCGCGCATCGTCGGAATCAAGGACGCCTCCACCAACACCGGCCGCCTGCTGTCGATCAAGAATCGCTGCGGCGACAAGATTGATGTGTTTGCCGCGTCGGCACATATCCCGGCGGCGGTGATGCTGATCGGCGGACGCGGCTGGATGGCGGGGCCGGCCTGTGTCGCGCCGCGCGACAGCGTCAAGCTGTACGAACTCTGCAAGGCCGGTCGCTGGGATGAAGCATTGGTGTTGCAGCGCCGGATGTGGCGGCTCAACGAGGTGTTCGCGAAATACAACCTCGCCGCCTGCATCAAAGCCGGGTTGAGCATCCAGGGATATGACGTCGGCGATCCCATCCCGCCGCAGTCGCCGCTGAGCGCTGACGAACGCAAGGTCATCGAAGCCGTGCTGTCCGACATCGCATAATTGCTGCTGCGAACCGGCGGCATGTCGAGGCCGGTTCGTTCCCTCGAGATCATTCGCGCGTTTCACGCTCTCCATCGATCGAAGGTTTTCTCGCATGAACATTCTGCCTGCCAACATGCGCTTCGGCGCCGGTCAGCCCGTCAAACGCCTGGAGGACCAGCGGCTACTGACAGGGCACGGCAACTATGTCGACGACAAGCCGGCGGACGGCGCGCTGTGGCTGGCGCTGCTGCGTTCGCCGCACGCGCACGCCCGCATCGTGTCGATCGACAGTGCGGCCGCGCGAACGATGCCCGGTGTTGAAGCCGTCTTCACCGGCGCGGATCTCGTCGCCGACGATGTCGGCAGTATTCCGACTTTGCCGATCTTCAAACGGCCCGATGGCTCTGACATGCTGCTGCCGCCGCGTCGCCTGCTGGCGCATGAGGTGGTGCGCTTCGCCGGCGAGCCGGTGGCGGCCGTTGTCGCGACGACGCCGGACGCGGCGCGGCTGGCGATGGAAGCCATCGTCGTCGATTACGAGGTGCTGCCGTCGGTGGTCGATCCGGTCGCGGCGATTGCGCCCGATGCACCGCGCGCGTGGCAGGAGGCGCCGGATAATATCGTCGCGGCGATGAGCTATGGCGATGCCGCCAAGGTCGAAAAGGTGTTCGCGACGGCGAAGCACGTCGTGGCGCTCGATGTCGTCAGTCAGCGCCTGGTGCCGTCCGCGATGGAGCCGCGCGGCACCATCGCCGAGATTGAGAAATCATCGGGGCGGCTGATCCTGCACGTGCAATCGCAGACGCCGACTTCGACGCGCGATATTCTCGCCGACGCGATTCTGAAGCGGCCGAAGGAGAGCATCCATGTCAAGGTCGGCGACATGGGCGGCGGTTTCGGACAGAAGACCGGCCTTTATCCGGAGGACGGCCTCGTCGCCTACGCGGCCGTGAAGCTCAATCGTAAGGTGCGCTGGCGCGGCGACCGCACCGACGAATTCGTCGGCGGCACCCACGGCCGCGATCTGACATCGACGGCCGAGTTCGCGCTGAATGCGAAGGGGCGCGTGCTGGCTTATCGCGTGCGCTCGCTCGGCGGCACCGGTGCGTATCTCGCGGGTGCGGGCGTCATCATTCCACTGGTGCTCGGGCCGTTCGTCGCTACCGGCGTCTATGATCTTCCGCTGGTGCATTTCGACGTCAAGGCGGTGATGACCAACACTGCGCCGGTTGGCGCCTATCGTGGCGCAGGCCGCCCGGAAGCGGTGTTCGTCGTCGAGCGTTTGATGGATGCGGCCGCGCGGCAGCTCAACATGGACCCGCGCCAGATTCGCAAGGTCAATTTCATCCAGCCGGATCAACTGCCCTATACCAACGCTGCGGGCCAGGTGTACGACAGCGGTGCCTTCGCGCACATGCTCGATCGCGCCTCGGAACAGGCGGATTGGGACGGCTTCGCCGCGCGCAAGAAAGCCGCGAAGAAGAAGGGGCTGCTCTATGGCCGCGGCCTGACCAGCTACATCGAATGGACCGGTGGCCGTGCGCATAGCGAGAAGGTCAGTTTGCACGCGACCGCCGAGGGGCGTGTCGTGCTGCATTCCGGCACGCAGGCGATGGGGCAGGGTTTAGAGACCAGCTATTCGCAGATGATCGCATCCTCGCTCGGCATTCCGATCGACAAGATCGACGTGGTGCAGGGCGACACCGACCTGGCACAGGGTTTCGGCAGCGTCGGTTCGCGCTCGTTGTTCGTCGGCGGCACCGCGGTTGCGGTGTCGTCCGCCGATCTGATCGCCAAGGCGCGCGAGAAAGCGTCGCATCTGCTGGAAGCCGCGGTCGAGGATATCGAATACGGCGACGGCTGGCTCACCGTGGTGGGCACCGATCGTCGCATCGGCTTGTTCGACATCGCCAAAAGGGAACAGCATGCAAGGCTGAGCGTCGACAGCACCGGCGAGGTCGACGGGCCGAGCTGGCCCAATGGCGTGCACATCTGCGAGGTCGAGATCGATCCCGAGACCGGCATGACCCGCGTGGTGCGCTATTCGACGGTCGACGACGTCGGCGTCGCGGTCAATCCGATGCTGGTCGCCGGTCAGGTGCACGGCGGTGTGGCGCAAGGCATCGGGCAGGCGCTGTATGAAACCGTTGCCTACGATCAGGATGGCCAGCTTCTCACCGCGAGCTATCAGGACTACTGCATCCCGCGCGCCAGCGACATTCCGGCGATCGAGGTGACGCTGGATGGTTCCGCGCCGTGCCGGACCAATCCGCTCGGCGCCAAGGGATGCGGTGAATCCGGCGCGATCGGCGGTCCGCCCTGCATCACCAACGGCGTGATGGATGCGCTGGCGCCGCTCGGCATCAAGACGCTCGACACGCCGCTGTCGCCGGTCAAGATCTGGCAGGCGATCCGGGATGCCGAGAAGCGTGCCGAGAACGCCTAACAAGGGGCGGTAGAACTTCACCGTAATCCGCCAAGCGTGGCGTTCGCCGCTGTTTGAGGTATGCTCGCGGTGCTTGCTGCGAGTCCTACGGACACGCCAGCTTGGTGCTTCCTTGTGGCGACATGACAGGAGATATTGATGCGTCGGCTTCTCACCGTCCTGGCGGCTTTGGCGACCCTGAGCCTGACCAATTGCGGTTACAACGCGATCCAGAGTCAGGACGAGCAGATCAAATCGAGCTGGTCGGAGGTCGTCAATCAATATCAGCGCCGCGCTGACCTGGTGCCCAATCTCGTCAACTCGGTGAAGGGCTTCGCGCAGCAGGAGAAGGACGTGCTGCTCGGCGTCACCAACGCGCGCGCCAAGGTCGGCAGCATTCAGGCCTCGCCCGAAACGCTCAACGATCCGGCCGCCTTCAACAAGTTCCAGCAGGCGCAGGGCGAACTCTCCAGCGCGTTGTCGCGCTTACTGGTGGTGACGGAGAACTATCCGCAGTTGAAATCGGATGCGCTGTTTCGCGATCTGATGTCGCAGCTCGAGGGCACCGAGAACCGCATCACGGTGGCGCGCAACCGCTACATCAAGTCGGTGCAGGAATATAACGTCACGGTGCGCTCGTTTCCGTCGAACCTGACGGCGATGATGTTCGGCTATAAGGAGAAGCCGAACTTCACCGTCGACAACGAGAAGGCGATTTCGACCGCGCCGAAGGTCGACTTCAACCCAGCGCCTGCTCCCGCACCGGCACCTGCGCCCGCGCCGGCCAAATAAGCCGGCGGATCGCGCATGACAGCGATCAAAACGATCGCGGCGGCCCTGCTGGCATGGATGCTGTGCTGGGCCGTCGTCGCGGTGGCCGATGTCGCCGTTCCTCCGCTCACCGGCCGCGTTGTCGATCAGACCGGGACGCTGACATCGGAGCAGATCGCGACTCTCGACGGCACGTTGCAAGCGTTCGAGCAACGCAAGGGCAGCCAGATCGCCGTGCTCATCGTGCCGACCACGGACCCCGAGACCATCGAGCAGTTCTCCATTCGGGTTGCGGAAGCGTGGAAGATCGGCCGCAAGAAAATCGACGACGGTGCGATCCTGGTGATCGCCAAGGACGATCGCCGGCTGCGCATCGAGGTGGGTTACGGCCTTGAGGGGGCGCTGACCGACGTGACGTCGAAGCGCATCATCGACGAGATCATCACGCCGAAATTCCGCCAGGGTGATTTCGCCGGCGGTATTTCGGCGGGCGTCGACCGCATGATCGGCGTGATCGACGGTGAGCCGCTGCCGGAGCCGAAGCGCCAGCAACAAAGCACGAATATTTTCGATAACCTTGAATCCGTGGGCCCCGTCGCGTTTTTCGCCGTGCTGGTGTTTGGCGGCATTTTTCGCGCGATGTTCGGTCGATTGCTGGGCGCTGCTGTTACCGGCGGCCTGGTCGGGCTGGTGATCTGGTTCCTCGCCGGAACGCTCGCGGTCGCCGCGATCATCGGGGTGATTGCCTTCGTCTTTACACTGATCGGCGATAGCGTCGTGTCCTCCGGCGGCGGGCGTGGCGGCTGGTCGGGCGGCGGCGGTTGGTCCGGCGGATCGAGCGGCGGCTTCAGCGGCGGAGGCGGCAGCTTCGGCGGCGGCGGCGCGTCGGGGAGATGGTGACGATGGGCATCGCACGGATCGGCAGGCATCTCCTCGCCAATCGCTCGCGCGTCAATCGGGCGTTTCCGAAGACCTCTCTCGATGCAATCGAACAAGCCATCAAGGCGAGCGAGGCGACCCACGCCGGGCAAATCCGCTTTGTCGTCGAAGGGGCGCTGGATGGCCGTCCGCTGTTTCGCGATCAGTCGGCACGCGAGCGTGCGCTGGATCTGTTTTCACGTCTGCGCATCTGGGACACCGCGCACAACAGCGGCGTGCTGATCTATGTGCTGTTGGCGGATCGCAATGTCGAGATTATCGCCGACCGGGGCATCGATGCGGCGGTCGGTCATGCCGTATGGCAGCAGATCTGTACGGCGATGGAGATCGAGTTTGGCAAAGGCCATTTCGAGCAGGGCGTGATCACCGGCATTCAGGCGGTCACGCAGCATCTCGCGACGCATTTCCCGAAAGGCGGTGACGACCGCAACGAACTGCCGGATACGCCGGTGGTTCTGTAAAGATCATCATTGCGAGTACTCGGATCGGCGCTTTACGCCGTCCGAGCACAGGCTCCGCGAAGCAATCCAGAGAGCCAAAGGTAAGAACTGGATTGCTTCGTCGCTATCGCTCCTCGAAATGACGAGTAAAATCAGCGATCAGAATTGCTGTGTTACGCCTTGGTGGACGGCCGCTCGGCGACGCGCTTGAACCACGCGGCGATGTTGGTGTTGGCCTCATCCAGCGGCTGGCCTACCTGTCCGCCGAAGTCCAGCCAGCAATACAGCATCATGTCCGCGAGCGTGAAGCGCGGGCCGCAGACATATTCCTTGCCTTTCATCTGGCCGTCGAGCCAGCGGAGGCGGTCAGCGGCAATCTTCTTCAGGCCGGGCGCGGCTTCCGGCACGCAGACGATGCGGTCCTTGAACAGCTTCAGCCCTTCGCTGAAACGGAAGCCGTTGGTCAGCGGTTCGCAGATGTTGAGGTCGATGCGCCGCGTCCACATCCGGCACTCGGCGCGCTCCTCGGCCGTGGTCCCGATCATCGCCGGCGTGGGATGTTTTTCCTCGAGGTATTCGCAGATCACGGTGACCTCGGCGAGATAGCTGCCGTTGTCGAGTTCGAGCGTCGGCATCTGGCCGTGCGGGTTGCGCGCCAGATGCGCCGGCTGGCGGTTCTCGCCGCCACGCAGATCGACAGTCTGGGTCGGAATGCTCAGACCCTTTTCGGCAATGAACATACGCACGAGGCGCGGATTGGGTCCGATGGAATCGTAGAGTTTCATGCTTCCCCCTGATGAGGCGCCGTGTCGTGGTGTGTGCCGGCGTCATGTTTGCAACGTGGCTCGGCGGCGTCAGTCCGTCGCGCCGCTTTCCCGGAGGATGTTATAGCGCGTCCGGACGGAGGGGAAACCGGTCGCGGAAAGAAATCCCGTCAAAAGAAGAGGTTAGAAGCATAGGCGCATAGACCGAATGTCGCGAGCGTTGTTCAGGTCGCAGTCAGGTAGCGCCATCCATAATTACGGCACAGTCATTCGTAACCATTTGGCAAGCAATTATGGTTACCAAATTGTCAATCTGTCGAGGATTTTAGACCCGTGAGCGAACATATGGCCGATCAGAATCGCGACGATCGCATTGAGCCCACCATCAATGACGCCACCGCCAAGTCCGACTCCGGCAATGCCAAGTCTGCCGAGCCCGTTGCGGCATCGTCGGACGCAACCACGGAACAAGACAAGTCGGCCGCGCCCGAGGGGCAAGCCAAGGGCGAGATCAAGAGTGAAGCCAAGCCTGCCGCGGCCGAGCAGCCGGCAGCGAAGACGACCGGCAGCCACATCATGGTGCTGCCTCCGGCGCGCGATGGCGATTGGAGTGCGCGCGGCGAGGAAGCCGCTGCTCAGGGCGCGACAAAGTCCGGTCTCTTCGGCAAGCGCCGGCTCACTGCGATGGCCGCGATCTTTGCGTTGGCTGCGGTTGCGGGTGTGATCGGTGGATCGCTCACCACAGCCGCGTTCGGGCATCGCTCGGTTGACAAGACCAATTCGGCCACCCAGCAACAGGTGCAGGCGCTGAACGAAACCATCGGCAAGCTCAACGCCGAACTGGCTGCTTTGAAGGCGAGTGCCGAGCGTTCCGCGAAGGCCGACGCTTCGCACTTGGCGAAGATCACCGACCGGGTCGAGAAGGTCGAGAAGGCGCAGGCCGAGCCTGCCGCCAAGCTGGCCAAGCTCAGTGAGACGGTCGAAAAGCTGCGCGTGACAGCTGCGACGCCGGCCGCGCCGGCGCCGGCCGCCGCCAAGGAGAACGTGAAGGAGACCACCGCGTCGATCCCGACACCGGTGGCGGCGCCAAACCGGGCACCCGAAGCTCACCGGTTGCCGACAGTGGTTGGCTGGCGCATTCGCGACATTGCTAACGGCGGCGCACTGATCGAAGGCCGCGAGGGTCTCTACGAGGTGTATGCCGGCGATCCGTTGCCGGGCCTTGGTCGCGTCGATGCCATTCGCAAGCAGGACGGCCGCTGGGTTGTGGTGACCAGCAAGGGCCTGATCGTCGCGCGCTGATATTCATCGATCGTATGCAGGGCGCCGGTTCTGATGTCGTCAGAACCGGAAAGGCTCTAGACTTGCCTTCCGGCGTGGTCATGGAAGGCGCTGCGCGATGAAATCGTCGCGAAACATCTTGCGTAACGTTGGATGGGCTGTGGTCGCTCTTTGGCTGGGCGGCGCTGTCCAATCCGCCTCCGGTGACGCGCTGACCGGCGGCACCGCCATTGTCGATGCGACTGCGTTGCGCGAACTCGATTTGCCGCATGCCGTCGCTGGCTTCGGCTTGCGGCGGATGCTTGATCCCGATGGACCGGCGAACGCCGTATTGTCGAACGACGAACTCTTTGCGCTACCGGCGATGTTGCCGGTACGGCAGGCGATCGATCGCGACATCGATGCCTATGCCGATCGTCACCGCGCTGATCTGGCGAGCCAGCCGCGCGATGCCGATGATCGAAGTCGCCTGCAACTGTTCGATCGCGATCTGCTCTATTCGGCGCATGCGCGCTTTGTGCTGGCGGGAATCGTCAATCGGATGGATCGCGCCTTCGTCTCGCCGGAGACGTGCGGCGAGATACGGCTGATCTACCGGCTGGTGCGAACCGAACCGCGTGCGGACGAGCCGGCTCGTCTGCCAATGACCTTGAACGTTGTTCTGGCCGCGGCGAATCCAGCCGATGTCGTTCCATCCCGCGATGCCGCGTGCGCCGAGGTCGCGCGGCGATGGCTGGCGATGCGGGATGAAACGCAGACAGGAGCCGCGCTTGTCAGCCGTTTGACTGAAGCGGATGGCCCGCTTGCGCTGCTTCAACCATCGCAACTGATCCGGATCGAGTTGAATTTGCAGGTTGGGCATCAACCGAAGTCGGAGACGCATGCGTTCCGGACCGACTATCTGATGAAGGTTTTCCAATACGATCAGACCACGCGAAGGTTCGATGAAGCACCGCTTGAAGACCAGATCGATCGCGATCGCATCCTCGCGGACGCCAAGCTCAGGGCCGAATTCGCGGAATGGCTGTTGCAGCCCAAGCATCTAAGCGCTTTCGACCGCGGCACGGTGCTGGTGCCGGAGAAGTTTCTCGCGCGCTCCGTGATAGCTTCGACGCCAGTGGGCTTCGTCAAATCGAATATGCAGCCGGAACTTGGATTGGTTCAACCGTCGAGCGCCGACAAACAATCGGCATTCAGCGCCCGCGACGTCGTCGCCGCGTTGAAGAAGGCGGCAGACAATGGCGTCGCGTTTGAGAACATTCGCTCGGTCGCCGGATTCGAGCGGCGGTTGAACGACATCACTTGCGCGGGATGCCATCAAACCCGAGGCATTGGTGGCTTTCATTTCCCCGGCGCCGATTGGGTGTCGTCCGCTTCGACCCCAGTCGCGAATGTACCGGCTTCGCCGCATTTCATCGGCGATCAACCGCGCCGCCGCGATATTCTGCAAGCTTTTCGTGACGGACACGCGCCGGACTTTTCGCGTGGCTTCTCCGGCAAGCCGCAATTGCGTGGCGATACGGCGCTGCTTGGGACCGAATACTACGACGGTTGGGGCGCGCACTGTTACGATGCGCGTGCACAGGATGCTAAGGATCGCAGTTTTCAGTCGTGGACCTGCGCAAAGGGGTTGTCGTGTCAGGTGATCGGCGAGGCTGGCCGCTCGGAACACACTTCGGAACACATGGGCATGTGCTTCGTTGGTTCATCCGCGGGAGAGTATGGCGATGAACGACGTCGAGCGGGACTCAAAGCAACGCGACCGTCAGATCGCGCAAAATGAAGACGCGCGGCAAGTCGGAAGCAATATCCGCATCAGCGTCTGGGCGGTGATCGTTGCGGCCGTCGTGGTTCTGTTAGGTTGGCTGTGGATCCATTACTGAAAACGCGACTTGATCATCATTGCGAGCGCTCGGATCAACGCTTCGCGCGGTCCGAGCACGGCCTCCGCGAAGTAATCCAGTCATTACTGAAGGAGTTCTGGATTGCTTCGTTGCTACCGCTCCTCGTAGTGACGGAGAACGTTAACGTCCAAAGCTCAGTCGAACGCGTCTACCCAATCACGCCGGCGCCGCGCAGCTTGCGGATGTCGTCTTCGGCGTAGCCGGCCTGCCGCAACACCTCGTCGCTGTGCTCACCGACCTTTGGCGGAAGCTGAGGCTGCCGCTTGTTGCTGCCGTCGATCCAGATCGGGCTGTTGATGGTCAACGTGGTCTCGCCCGCGAATGGGATCAGCACGTCATTCTCGCGCATCTGCCGATCCTGCGGAATATCGTCGAGGATGCCGACGACGCCGAACACAAGGCCGTTGCCGTCGAGCGCGGCACGCCATTCGGCAAGGTCGCGGGTGGCAAAGATGCCGTCGAAGATCTTGATCAGTTCTACTGACCGTGCATGGCGATCGGCCTTGGTCGCGAAGCGCGGATCGGCGGCGAGGTCCTCGCGGCCCAAGCAGCGCGCCAGCGCCGGCCATTGTTTTTCCTCGTTCAGCAGCGACAGGATCAGCCAGCGGCCATCGCGACAACGATAGTGATTGGTCACGGCATTGAGCGCGTGCTCACGCGTCCGGCGCGGCTGGAATTGCGCGCCACACAATTTGGCTTGCGCCAGCACGCCGCTGGCCCAGACGCCGTTGGCCATCAGGTTGGATTTGACCTGCGAGCCCTGGCCGGTTTTCTCGCGCTTGTAGAGCGCGGTGACGATGCCGCTATACAGCGCCATGGCGCAGGGATGGTCGCCCATGCCCGCCACCGAGCGCGCCGGCGTGGTCTCCTCGTCGGCGCGCACAAGGTCCATCAGGCCGGAGCGTGCCCACCATGCGTTGCTGTCGAAGCCGGGCTTGTTGGCTTCTTCGCCGGTCTCGCCATAGCCAGTGAAGGACGCGTAGATCAGCCGCGCGTTGAGCGGCGCGATATCGTCGTAGGTGATGCCGAGCCGCTTGCGCACCGCCGGGGGAAAGTTGGTGATGAAGACATCGGCTTCCTTCACCAGTCGATATAATATGGCGCGGCCATCCGGCTTCGCGAGATCGAGCGCGAGGCTCTTCTTGTTCCGTCCGTCCAGCATCCAGGCATAGTTTTGGTCGCTGACGGGATAGCCCGGCAGGTTCGGCAGGTTGCGATAGGGATCGCCGGCTCCGGGCGGCTCGATCTTGATGACGTCGGCGCCGAAGTCCGACAGCACCGTCGCGGCCGCAGGCGCCGCGATGAAGCTTGCACAATCCAGAACCTTGAGGCCGTCGAAGATACCGTTTTCCATGGTCGCGCTGCACCGTCATTTCATGCCGGACCGGGCCGGCGGCTCCGCTCATCGGGGCGGATTCGAAGCGGTATTTGATCCGCGTTGCGTCGTCCGCGCAACCGTTCTGATGCGGGTGACGTATTGTTCCCGTCCCGGAAATTGGATCGCGGCCATGGCGATGGCTGACCGGCTATTGCAGCCGTGCCACGCTCTCGATCCGAATGACCTGCGGCGAGGGCCGCCGTATTGGCAGGCGAGGTGCCTTTCGCTAGCGTTTGCTCATGAAAGTTCTTCTGCAAGCCATTTCGGTGATGAAGGCGGATCGCGAAAATCGCTTTCGACTTCGATCGCCGACACCGCTTCGGTGGGTATGCCGTGGCATGGTGATTGCCGGCGTGGTTGCCTGTTTCGGCGCTCCGTCGCACGCGAATTCGCTCAGCGCACCGGTGGCCCAACTTTACAGTTCCGTGTCGATCTTCCCGCCATCGGCCAATAGCATGACGGTGTGCTACGGCTTCGTCTGCCGCCGCCGGGAGACGTTCAGTTTCGCGGCCGCCGACCGTGGCGCGCTGACGCGGATCATGGCGGCGGGGCGCTCGTCGGCGGCCGCGGAGCGCGCCGCGGTGCAGAGGGCCGTCGTGTGGTTTGATCGTCGCGTCGGTCCCGTGCTCGGCACCGACAAGCGAGTGGCCCGCGCTGATTTTCGGGCCCGCGACGACGCGCACAACTTCGATTGCTGGGACACCACCCGCAACACCACCAGTCTTCTCTTGATCTTGCAGAGTTGGAATCTGCTGAAATTCCACACCGTCGGCGATCCACGCTATCGCGGCAACGTGGTGGCGTTGCAGACGCCGCACAACACCGCCGTGCTGGTCGAACGCGCGACGCGGGCTGAATGGGTGGTCGATCTGTGGCCGCGCGGTTACGGCCAGAAGCCTGACGTGATGCCGGTCGCAACCTGGGTCAAGGAAGACTGATCGCAGGTGTTATCGCGCACGGCCTCGCAAGCAAACATCGTGCAATGCAGGGAATGACGGCTGATACACGAAGGGACTGGTTCAATGGCGATTGAACCAGTCCCTTCGAATGGCGAAAGAGCGTTAGCTCGGATCGGTCTGCAACTCGGATCGCATCACACTGTGAGCCACCATATGACGCCGATGTGCAAAGAGGCACACAAGAGTCAGACCGTTGGAAGGGATCAGACCTTCAGATGCTCCGCCGAGGTCTTGCCGCGATTGGCGACTTCTTCGTATTCGACGGTCTGGCCTTCATTGAGCGTCGAGAGCCCAGCCTTCTCCACCGCCGAGATATGAACAAACACGTCCTTCCCGCCAGTGCTGGGCTGAATGAACCCGTAGCCCTTGGTCGGGTTGAACCACTTCACAGTGCCTTTAGCCATTAGGTCGTCTCCGCAGGATAAAACGATCATCGACAGTCGGTCCCCGGAAACCGGCTTTTCCGACGGCGGGGAGGATACGCGGAATATCCTGATCTTGATAGTCCCAAACGCACCGGGTGATTCTGGCGCGATATGGCTACCCGAAGGGTGCCGCCAGTCACCGGTCGGCTCGCTTGAGTGGGGCATGGGTGGGTGGCGGCATGCGTCGTTTGGCTGCAAAGCAGCATTTGTTTCCACGAATGTTCTCAACGGGAAAACATCATGCTCGAACAAAAAGATAAGCCCGATGTCAGGTGCCGATCACCGGCACGGCGGACGCGACAGGTTGCTTTGCCAACAGAGCGGATGGACGGCGATCCGATTGACACCTTAATCGGAGTCGGAAACAAAGCGGCCTGGGCTCTGGCAAGCCCATGAAGGCAGGTCAATCCTGAAAGGGCCGGATGAGATGTGCGCCGGAACGGCCTCCCGATGACCTCCGCTTCCTCCAATTGCGATCGTCAACCTGCGCCGGGCATCAGCCGTCGTCAGCTTGCCGGTGTGGTGCTGTTGATTGCGTTGATGACGGCGTTACGGGTGATCTACGCCGGCGCTATCGATCTGCGCACGGACGAGGCCTACTACTGGACCTGGTCGAAAGAGAACGTGCTGTCGTTCCTCGATCATCCGCCGATGATCGCGTGGTTCATCCGCTTCGGCACCGCGATCCTCGGCGACACCACGCTCGGCGTTCGTCTCGGCGGCATTATTGCGATGCTTATAACGCAGCTTCTGCTCGCCGATATCGTGCGGCGGATCACGCGCGACTGGCGGGCCGTGGTGCTGGTGGCGCTGCTGCCGGAAGCAGCCGTCTATTACGGACTGTTGATGGCGAAAGTCGCACCGGACACCGCGCTGATTGTGTTCGCGGTGGCGATGATGTGGTCGTTGGTTCGCGTGGCGGAAACCGATGACGGCCGCTGGTGGTTGTTGGCCGGCGTGTTCGGCGGGCTCGCGTTGCTGTCGAAACTCACCGCCCTGATGCTGTTGCCCGCGGTTGCCGCCTTCCTCGTGGTGCCGGATTGGCGGCGGCGCTGGCTGCTCAGCCCTTATCCGTGGCTGGCGATACTGATCGCGCTGGCGCTGTTCTCGCCGGTCTTGATCTGGAACGCCATGCACGATTGGGCATCATTCAAATTCCAGTTCGTCCGCGCCACCGTCGCACCGCCGCTATCGCTGGCGCGGTTCGGCGAATTTCTCGGCTTGCAATTCAGCCTCGTCGGGCCGGTGTTGTTTCCCGTGGTGCTGTCCGGCGTGGGCTTCACGTTGTGGCGCGGCTATCGGCGGCGTGACGGCGTCGCGATCCTGCTGTCGACCGCCGTCGCGCTGCCGTTTGGCTATTTCCTGTGGCGCTCGCTGCGGCTTCGCATCGGCGATACCTGGCCGATGTTCATGTGGCCGATCGGTTTTGCCGCGACCGCCATCAATGTCTGGTGGCTGCGCACGCACAAGTCGCGATTGGCGAAATCGACCGCGGCATGGGCCACGGTTGCCGTCGTGTCCGGCATCGTCATCGTGATGGCGACATTTTTCTACTACGTGGTGAGCGACAGGCCATGGCTCGGCCGTCTCGATCCCGGTGGCGCGGAAGCTGGTTACGAACAGGTCGCCGCGCGCGCCGAGGCGGAGATGAAGGCGATCGGCGCGACGTGGATCGCGACCACCGATTATCGCACCTATGCGATGCTGCGCTGGGAATTGAAGGATCGTGTCCCGGTGATCGAAATCAATGAGCGTGCGCGCTTCATCGGTTTCAAGGACCCCGGCATGGATCGCATTCGCGGCCGCACCGGCCTTTACGTTGTGCGGCAATCGGGTGTGAACAATCCGCTATGGGCGCTGACCTCAGCGAAACGTGAGCCGCTGGCGAATGTGATTCGAAGCTGGCGCGGTATCGCCATGGAAACCTATGCGGTCGGCAAATTGACCGGATGGACGCCGGACCTGTCGCCGCCGCCGGATACGCCGTTCTATCGCTGGCACCTGCTGGCGGACAATGGCGTCAACGCTCGCTGATCCGCGCCGGTTCGGTCGTTGGCGCGTTGTCCTCGCGCTTCGACAGCAAATCCTTGGCGAGGTCGCTGAGCGCCGGCCGCGGCAGCGCGTTGAACGGCAAAGGTCGCGTTACGTCGATGGCGGCAAGCCCGAGCCGTGCGGTGAGCAGGCCGTTGAGAATGCCTTCGCCAAGCCGCTGCGAGAGTTTTGCCGCGACGCCGTGACCCAGCATCTGCTGGATCAGGCTATCGCTCGCCGCCATGCCGCCGGTGATGGCGAGATGCGAGATGGTATGCCGCATCAGGCGGATCATGCCGAGCGTGCCGGGCCGTCCGCCGTAAAGCAGCGCCAGTTGCCGTACCAGTCGTAACGCGGCGGCGAGCACGAAGGCGACGTCGATCAGCGCGCGCGGGCTGATCGCGGTCACGATGGAGACGCGCTGCGCCGCCACCGACACCAGCCGCCGCGCCTCGCGGTCGAGCGGGGTCATCAACTCACGCTCGGCGAGTTTCAGCATGTCGGCGCCGTCGATGATGTCGTCGCGATGGCTCGCTAGCGTCGCGCGGGCGCGGGCCAGCGCCGGATTGCCGTGCGCGAGCTTGAGCAGGTCGTTGACGATGGCATCGGCGTCGGGGCGGCTGTCGCTGACGACGGTGGCGGCGGCGCGCTCGTGCAGCTTCTCGATGGTCGCGAGCCGCGCCAGCCCGAATGCCTCGCGCGCGACGATGACAATCAGCGCCAGCAGCGCGGCAGCGGCGAGCGCAGCACCGAACCAGCCGAGCCCTTCGCTGCGGACGAACAGGTCCTCGATCAGGTTGGTGACGCCGAGCCCGGTGCCGAGCAGTACCAGTCCGCCGACCGCGCTCCAGAACATGGCTCCCCACCACGAGCGCCGCCTCGGCGGCAACGGCGTTTCGTCCAGCGTGACCGGCAGCAGGGCAGGGTCCGGGTCCGGCGTGATCTCGATCGCCCCGCGCGTGAACAGGCCGCTATCGCCGTCGCCGTCCTTGACGACGACGCGCGGATCGTCGAGCCGGTACGCGGCCGGGCGGCGTTGTGTTCGTTCGCTCATTGCAGCCTGTCTCCGATCAGGAATTGGAGCGCGCGGTCGAGACGGATATGGGGCAGGGTCGGCGTTTCGCCAGAGGCATGCTGCAAAAGCGGCGGCCGAAAGCGCAGAAAGCGATAGTCCGTCTCCTCCGGCGAAGCAGCAGTGAGGCCGCGAAATGACGGCTGCTCCGTGAACAGATTGTCGAGATCGGTCGGCAGGTCGCCGGGAAAGGTCGCGACCTCGGTTTCGCCGTCAAAAATTTCGCCGCCGGCTCGCTCGCCTTTGATCGGCGTGCCGAGGATCGAGGGCAGCCTGTCGCGACCGCGTTGCACTTCGGCCTCGCGCGTGGCACGCACCGCCGCCAGCGCCACCACGTCGATGGTCGCACCAGCGAGTTGCGCACGGTTGGCGGCACGGTCCAACATCCGCCGCAGGATGGCCTCCAAACGATCATGACTGGTACGGTGCAGGTGATCAGCCTTGGTCGCGGCGAAGAGGATGCGGTCGATGCGCGGCCGGAACAGCGCGCTCCACAGGGTGTCGCGGCCGACGTTGAAGCAATCGAGGATGCCGGCGAGCGCGGCTTCGAGATCGCGTAGCGCCGCGGGGCCGGCGTTGAAGGCGGCGAGCGCGTCCACCAGCACGATCTGGCGATCGAGCCGCGCGAAGTGATCGCGGAAGAACGGCCGCACCACGATGGATTTGTAGGCCTCGTAGCGCCGTCGCATCATCGCCCACAGCGAGCGATCCGGCGCAATGCCGTCCGCTGGCACGTCGAGCGGCGCGAAGGTTAGCGCCGGCGAGCCGGCGAGGCTGCCCGGCATCAGGAAACGGCCCGGAGGCAACAGGCTCATGGCGAAGCGTTCGTCGCGGCAGGTGCGCAGGTAATCGGTGAACAGCTTTGCGGCAGTCAGCGTCGCCTGTTCGTCCTCGCGGCCGTTGGGATCGAGCGTGGCGAGATGCGCGTGCCACGCCGCCGCCAGCGGTGCGCGCGGGCCTTGCCGCGACAGCACGAGGCTTTCCGCCGACCATTGCTCGTAGCTTTTGTCGAGCAGCGGCAGGTCGAGCAGCCACTCGCCGGGATAATCGACGATATCGATGGTGAGTTTTCGCTCCGCGCCGTTCTGCCGTTGGTAGGAGAGTGCAAGTCGCAGTTCGCTGATGTCGGAGGTCGACGCCGGCCAGCGCCGCTCGTCAATCAAGGTGTGGACGTGGCCCTCGTAATCGAAGCGCGGCACCGCGTCGTCGGGCTGCGGTTCGAGTTCAGTGCGGGCGATGCGTCCGCCGGACAGTGGCTCGAACACCGGAAAGCGTCCGCCGCGCAACAGGCCGTGGATCAGCGCGGTGATGAAGACGGTTTTGCCGGCGCGCGAGAGGCCGGTGACGCCGAGCCGGATCGTCGGATTGAACAGATTGCTGCCGTATTCCAGCAGCGCCTGCGCCGACAGGCGGGCTTCCTCGATGATGTCACTGAAACCGGAAGCCATAAGCGGGTCGAATGATCCGATCGGAGGTGGCGGGGTTACTTCATAATCGCGGGCGTTGCTCCTTGCGAAGATGGCGATTGCGGCGGCAAAATCAAGCTTCGGTTGCGGGTTCATGTTTCCGACCCATTTCCCCGCCAAGCAGGGCGTCATCGTTGGTTAAACTGCGGCGGCTATGCTTGATTGCGTCAAAGGCATTGCAGCGTCACGTATGTCGAGTATCGGATGACGGTCTTTCAATTGAAGCAGCTTGCCTCACACTCCGCCGCTGCCGCTGTGGGGGCGGTGCGCTGGAACTACGATCGCGCCGAGATCATCGCCGATGGAATTGTTCATGGCCTCGGCGTCGGATTCGGCTTGGTCGCTGCCACCGCGTTGATCGTGCTGACCGGCGTGTTCGCTTCGACGCCGGAGATCGTATCGGTTTCGATCTACGCGGCGGGACTGCTGACGATGCTCGGCTTCTCCGCGGCCTACAACATGTGGCCGGTGTCGCCGCGCAAGTGGTGGCTGCGGCGGTTCGATCATTCGGCGATCTACGTGCTGATCGCCGCGACCTACACGCCGTTCATGATGCAGATCAATGATCGCCTGCTGGCGATGCTGTTGCTCGGCGGGGTGTGGGGCGTCGCCTTCATCGGCATTGCGCTCAAGCTGTTTCTGCCGGGGCGCTTCGACCGGCTGTCGATCCTGCTATATCTGGCGATGGGCTGGAGCGGGCTTGCGGCCTATGACGCCGTGTTCACCTCGTTGCCGAAATTCACTCTCTGGTTCGTTGTCGCCGGCGGCGTGCTCTATACGTTCGGCGTGATCTTTCACACGTGGCGGCGATTGCGTTTCCAGAACGCGATCTGGCACGGCTTCGTCTTGCTTGGCGCGGCGTGTCATTATACGGCTGTGCTGGACCTTGTCCTGACCTGACCGTTGAATGGAGCACCGCCATGGATGTCGCCGGTAAAGTCGTTGTCGTGACAGGAGGAGCCAACGGCATCGGCCAGGCCCTCTGCGAAACCTTCCATCGCGCCGGCGCCGCTAAGGTGGTGGTGGCCGATCTCGATCATGCCCGGGCGGAAGCTGTCGCCAAGGGCATCGGCGGCGCGGCGTTCAGGTGCGACGTGGCGCAGGAGAAGGATATCCGCCACCTCATCGAGGAAACCGAAAGGCTGTTCGGGCCGATCGGCCTGTTCTGCTCCAACGCCGGCATCGGCGGCGGGTTCGATCCGATGGCGGAAAACGTCGCCGGCAGTTCGGACGAGCCGTGGTCACGAAGTTGGGCGATCCATGTGATGGCGCACGTCTACGCCGCGCGGCATCTGGTGCCGCGCATGCGGGCGCGCGGCGGCGGCTATTTCCTTAACACCATCTCGGCGGCGGGATTGCTGTCGCAAGTCGGCAGCGCGGCGTATTCGACGACCAAACATGCCGCGGTCGGTTTCGCCGAAAGCCTCGCCATCGCCCACAAGGCACACGGCATCCGCGTTTCGATCCTGTGTCCGCAGGGCGTCGAGACCAATATGCTGCGCGGCCTGCCGAAGGGACCACAATCCGGCGACGGCAACTTGACGGCCGAGCAGGTCGCGCAGGACGCGCTGAACGGCATCCAGCAGGAAACGTTCCTGATCCTGCCGCATGCGCAAGTGCTGGGCTACATGCGCAAGAAGACCGACAACTACGACCGCTGGATCGGCGGCATGGCGAAGATTCAAGCCAAGATGCGCGAGGATTTCGGCAAGGCGTAACCGTCTCGAGCGAAGCGAAGCAATCTAGTTTTGCTTCAAGAGTCTGGATTGCTTCGTCGCTAACGCTCGCAATAACGGTTGCTAAGTTTAGCGTTTCGCTGCCACCGGTGGATCGAACGCCTGGATCGGCGGCAGGTTGCCGCTGAAGCGCTCCACCTGCACCGTCGTCAATTGCCCGCAACAGCCTTGCGCCAGGCTCGAGGTGCCGACGTCGCGCGTCAGGACGTTGGGATTGCCGTGGACACAGAGCGGCTTGTCGTCGGCCGGGTCCTGCGGGTCGTACCATGCGCCGGTCGGCAGTTGCACGACACCTTCGCGCACCTGATCGCTCAGCCGCACCGCCGCGAGGCACGCGCCACGCTCGTTCGACAGCTTGATGATGTCGCCGTCCGCGATGCCTCGCGACGCAGCGTCGCGCGGATGCATTCGCGCCACCTCGCGGCCGCGATGCTTCATCTCGGTCGAGTGACCTCCGAAGTCGAACTGGCTGTGTAGCCGGGTCGAGGGCTGGTTGGCGACCAGTTGCAGCGGATGTTTCGCGTCGACGACATCGACCGGCGGAATCCATGTCGGATGGCCGGGGCAGTCGGCATAGTTGAAGCCCGCGATGGTCTCGGAGAAAATCTCGACCTTGCCGGACGGCGTCGGCAGCGGCTTGCCTTCGGGATCGTCGCGGAACGCGCGCAGCGGCCCGCCATCGTGCACCAGTTGCGGCAGCATCAGTTCGCCGCGTTCCCAGAACGTATCGAAGTCGGGCGCATCCAGGCCTTGCGCCGCAAGCGCGTCCTGCGTGGTGCGGTAAAGGTGACGCAGCCATTGATCCGGCGTGCGTCCCTCGGTGAAGGCTTCGCCATGGCCGGCGCGCTCGGCCAGCGCCGAGAAGATCGCGTAGTCGTCGCGCGCCTCGCCGTAAGGCTCGGCCGCCTGCTTCATCGCCACCATCAGCGGGTCGACTTGCGTTGCGCCGATGTCGTTGCGCTCCAGCGTCATCGTCGACGGCAACACGATATCGGCGTGGCGCGCGGTAGCGGTCCAGCCGATCTCGTGCACCACGAAGGTTTCGATGTTGGCGACGGCCTGTCGCAGCCGGTTGATGTCCTGATGATGGTGGAACGGATTGCCGCCGGCCCAGTAGACCAGCTTGATATCCGGATAGGTCAGGCGCTGGCCGTCGTAGTCGAATGGCGCGCCGGGATTGAGCAGCATGTCGGAGATGCGCGCGACCGGAATGAACTCCTTCACCGGGTTGGTGCCTTGCGGGAAGGCCGCGACCGGCACCGCGTTGAAGGTGCGCCCGTAGTTGGCGATGGCGCCGAGCGCGTAGTTATAACCACCGCCGGGCAGACCAAGCTGGCCGAGCATCGCGCCCAGCACCGCCGCCATCCACACCGGCTGTTCGCCGTGCTCCGCGCGTTGCAGCGAATGCGACACCACCACCAGCACGCGCTTGCCGGGCAATAGCTTCGCTTGGCGTTCGATCTCGCTCGCCGGAATGCCGCTGATCGCTGCAGCCCATGCCGCATCCTTGGGGACGCCGTCGCTGCGCCCCATCAAATAGTCCTCGAACTTCGACCATCCGGTGCAGTGGCTGGCGAGGAAGGCGCGATCGTGCCAGCCGTTGACCACCAGCGTATGCGCGATGCCGAGCATCAGCGCGGCATCTGTCCCGGGCCGCAGCGCCAGCCACTCCGCCTTGATTTCCTCGGGAAGATCGTCGTTGATCGGGCTGATCAGCACGAAGCGCGCGCCGCGCGCATACGCCGCCCGCATGTGATCGCGCTCGCTATGCCGGCTGACGCCGCCGGAGGCGATGGCGGAATTCTTCAGTGCCATGCCGCCGAAGGCGAGCAGCACGTCGGTGTGGGCGGCGATGTCCTCCCAGCTCACGTTGCGGCGCGACATATCGTCGTAGCGGCCGAGCACGCGCGGCAGGATCACCGACGCCGCGCCGGAACTGTAGGTGTTGACCGAGCGGACGTAGCCGCCCATCGCGATGTTGAGAAAGCGATGCATCTGGCTCTGGGCATGATGGAAGCGCCCGGCACTGGCCCAGCCATAGGAGCCGCCGTAGATCGCCTTTGGGCCATGGGTATCGCGCACGCGCACCAGTTCGGCGGCGAGGCGGTCGAGCGCCTCGTCCCACGGCAGGGCGACAAACTCATCGCGTCCGCGCCGCTTGTCCTTGCCGGGACCGTTCTCCAGCCAGCCGCGCCGGACCATCGGCCGCGCCACGCGCGCCTTGTGGCGCAGTGCATCGGAGAAATTCTGGATGATGCGGTTGGGATGCGGGTCCTGCGGATGTGGGGTGATGACCAGCCTGTCGTCGACCCATTTGGTCGAAAACACGCCGTAGTGCGAACTGTGCGACCGCGGCGTCGCGGATTTAAGCGTACTTGCCGTCATCATGAGCTCCCGGAATTTGGATCATCCAGTTGCATCATCCGGGCATCGATCCAATCGCGTCGGATCGCGGCCCACGTCTGGCCTCGTCGATCACCTGCGATCTGCGCGGGGCGTAAGGCGCGGAACGGCAGGACGCCGGTCCGGACTGAGCATCAATGCTTTTGTCCATACAGGATCGGGACGGCGGAATCCACGATCACTTCGATCAGATTCGTTCCAGTTTCCGTGAAAGCGCGTTTGAGCGCCGGCATCAGTTCCGCGGATTTTTCCACGCGCACCGCAGCACAACCCATCCCTTCGGCCAACCGGACGAAATCGAGACCGGGCAGGTCGAGCCCCGGCACCTTGCGGACTTGCATCACCTGGCTGAACGAGCGCATCGCGCCGTAGCCGGAATTGTTGATGACGACAACCGTGAGCGGCAGCTTGCGTTGCACGGCGGTCCATAGCGCTTGCAGCGAATACATCGCCGAGCCGTCGCCGATCAGGCAGACGGTGCGACGGTCGGGCCGTCCGAACGCCATGCCGACGGAGGCCGGCAGCGCGTGGCCGAGCCCGCCGCTCGACATGGTGTAGAAACTGTCTTGTCCCGGCATCGGAAGGAATTTCTGCATCGTCGGGCGATGCGACGGCACTTCCTCGGCCAGCGCGGCGCCCTTCGGCATCGTCACCGAGAGTGCGTGCATCAGGTATTCGACCGGAATCGGATCGGCGGCTTTCGGTGCTGACGGCAGCACGCGGCCTGCGGGAAGCGTTCGCTTGCTTGTCGGCAATGCATCGCGCAGCGCCGTGAGGGCTGGGCGCATGGTGGCGATGATGCTGGTGCCGAGCGGCGCGACGGAAGCCGCAGTCGGATCGTCGGTGATCTGGAAGATCGTAGTATCGCCGTCGAAGATCGCGGCATGACCTTCGACATGGAAGGTGAACACCGGCGCGCCGATCACCACGACAAGATCGTGATCGCGCAGCGCATCGGAGAGTTGCGCCGGCGAGGCGTGCAGGAAGCCCGCGAACTGCGGATGCCGTTCCGGAAAGCTGCAACGCGCCGAGAACGGGCTGACCCACACCGCTGCGCGGCTTCTCTCCGCGACCTCGACCATCAGATCGACGGTGCCGGCGCGATCGACCGCAGGCCCCACCACCAGCGCGGGCCGCTTGCTTTTGCCGAGCGCATCGGCGAGCGATTGAATATCAGCCTTGTCAGGGCCGATCTCGCGGGTGACGCGGCGTGCGGCGACCGGCTGCGTCGGCTGGGTCCAGTCGTCGATCGGAACAGATACGAACGTCGGCCCGCACGGCGGCTGCATCGCGACGTAGTAAGCGCGGGCGATGGCCGCCGGCACGTCCTCGGCGCGCGCCGGCTCGACGCTGTACTTCACATAAGGACGTGGAAACTCCGAGGCTCGTTCGGCATAGAGGAAGGCGTGCAGCGGCAGGATGCTGCGCGCCTGCTGGCCGGCGGTGATCACCATCGGCGTCTGATTGCGATGCGCCGTGTAGATGTTGCCGAGCGCGTTGCCGACACCGGCCGCCGAATGGAGGTTCACGAAGGCCGCGTTGCGCGTCGCCTGCGCGTAGCCGTCCGCCATGCCAACCACCGAGGCTTCCTGAAGGCCCAGGACATAGTCGATGTCGTCGGGCCAGTCGCTAAGGAACGGCAGTTCGGTCGAGCCGGGATTGCCGAACACGCGCTTGATGCCGAAGGCGCGAAGCAGCTCGAACGTCGCTTGCTTGACGGTCGTGGCGGCGCGGCTGTTTTCAGATTTCTTGCGGGGCACGTGACGATCCTTGACGGCATCGGTTCGATGGTCCGTCAATCTATCGCGTTTTCGCATGCCGTGAATACCGCTTCGTGCCGACAACGCGCATCAATTTGATGCGCATGTCCATTCGGCAATGATGCTTGCGATGAAATAACCCGAAAAGCGCTATTTCCCCGCGCAAATTCACCAGCTCGCCGTGCCGCGCATGGTGGGCGCGCCATCCGCATTAGCGACCCAGATGTCGAGACCTTCGGCGATCTCGTTGGCATTGACGCTGAACTCGCCGCCTTCGAACAGCGGCTGCAAGCCGCGATAGCTGAATTTCTTCGGCGCTGTGCCGCCATGCAGGTGCGCGGCGAACTCCACCAGCAGCGCGGCCTGCATCGGGCCGTGGAAGATCAAGCCGGGATAGCCTTCGACCTTGGTGACGTAGTCGCGATCATAGTGAATGCGGTGGCCGTTGAAGGTCAGCGCCGAATAGCGGAACAGCAGCACCGGATCGGAGACATGAGTCTGGCGATGCTTCGCTGTTGGCGGTGCTGCGGCGGGCTTGGCGGGGGCTGCATTCTTCCCGCCGGTCGGCATGTCGCGATAGACGATGTCCTGCCGCTCGCGGATTGCGACGCCGCGCGGGGTGGTGATGGTGTGCTCGACCGAGACGAAACACAGCGTCCCGGTGCTGCCGCTCTTGACTGTCACATCAGCGATGCGCGAGGCGCGCGTGGCTTCGTCGCCGACGCGCAGCGGTTCGATGAATTGCAACTCGCCGCCGGCCCACATGCGGCGCGGCAGCGGCACCGGCGGAAGGAAGCCGCCACGCGTCGGATGGCCGTCCGGTCCCAGCATCGACATCGGATAGACCGGCTGCGCGAGGCACCAATGTGTCGTGAACGGCGCAGCATCACCCGTCTTCGGTTCGCCGATGTCGAGAAACAGCGTCGCGCGCAGGCCCTTCACCAGTTGCGCGGTGACGATGTCACTGGCTTCCTCGGTACGGCCGATCCATTGCCGCAGATGATCGAGATCGAGCTTGTCGGTCATGCCTATTTCTCCGCGCGGGCGTTGCTGTGCTGGCCGATGGCGGGCACGACGCCATAGGGGCGCTGCTCCTCCATCACGATGGGGGCAGGGGCCGGGTAGGTCACTTTGCCGTTCGGCGTATCCACCTCGATCCGCCGCAAGTGCGGATGCTTGGCCAGATCATCCATGGTGTTGACCTCGGCGAACGCGATATCCGCCTTGTCGAGCCGTTGCAGCAAGGTGTCGCGGGTCATCGAGGCGAAGGCGTCAGCGACAAGACGATCGGTCAGCGGGCGATTGCGAACGCGTTCCACCATGTTGGCGAGGCGTGGGTCGTCGGGCAGCGCCGGCTGCTCCATCACTTCGGCGCACAGCTTCTTCCATTCGCGCTCGTTTTGAATCGAGATCAGGATGTCCTTGCCGTCCTTCGAACGGAAGACGCCGTAGGGCGCGATCGACGGATGCGCGAGGCCGATGCGTTGCGGCGGCTTGCCGGCCTCGGCCGCGAGCAGCGGCACCGTGAGCCAGTCCGCCATCACGTCGAACATCGAGATGCGGATATCGGCGCCCTTGCCGGAAACAGAACGGCCGATCAACGCTTCGAGGATCGCGGCATGCGCGGTGGCGCCGGTGCCGATATCGACGATCGAGAGGCCGACGCGTGACGCGCTTTCCGGTCCGCCAGTGATGGAGGCGAGGCCGCTCTCGGCCTGGATCAGCAGATCGTAGGCTTTGCGGTTGGCATAAGGGCCGTCATCGCCGTAGCCAGAGATGGTGCAAATGATAAGGCGCGGATAGTCCTTGCGCAGCCGTTCGCGCGCGAAGCCGAGCTTGTCCATCGCGCCGGGCTTGAGGTTCTGCAACAGCACATCGGCGCCGGCGATCAGCGTCTCCAGTTCCTTGCGCCCGGCTTCGGTCGCGAGATCGACGACGACGGACTCCTTGCCGCGATTGAGCCAGACGAAGTAGCTGCTCTGGCCTTTGGCGAAAGCGTCGTAGCCGCGGGCGAAATCGCCTTCGGGGCGTTCGATCTTGATGACGCGCGCGCCGGCGTCGGCGAGGCGCGAGCTGCAGAACGGCGCCGCCACCGCCTGTTCGACGGCGACGACGGTGATGCCTTCGAGCGGAAGCGTCATGGGCGGCTCAATACGAACGCGGCATGCCGAGCACATGTTCGGCGAGATGCGACAGGATCAGGTTGGTGGAGATCGGCGCAACCGAATAAAGCCGTGTCTCTCGGAATTTGCGCTCGATGTCGTATTCCTCGGCGAAACCGAAGCCGCCATGAGTTTGGATCGCAGCGTTGGCCGCTTCGAACGAGGCATCGGCCGCCAGCATCTTCGCCATGTTGGCTTCGGCACCGCAGTCCATCCCCGCTTCGTAGCGGCGGGTGGCTTCGCGCACCATCAGTTCGGCGGCGCGCATCGACGCGTAAGCCTTGGCGATCGGGAACTGAATGCCCTGGTTCTGGCCGATCGGACGGCCGAACACCACGCGGTCCTTGGCGTAGTTGGTGGCCTTGTTGATGAACCACTTGGCGTCGCCGATGCATTCGGCGGCGATCAGGATGCGCTCGGCATTCATGCCGGACAGAATGTAGCGGAAACCCCTGCCTTCCTCGCCGATGAGATTTTCCGCCGGCACCTTCATGTTGTCGAAGAACACTTCGGTGGTGGCGTGGTTCATCATGGTGCGGATCGGACGGATGGTGAGGCCGTTGCCCTTGGCTTCGCGCATGTCGACGATAAAGACCGACAGACCCTCGGTGCGCTTCTTCACCTGATCCTTCGGCGTGGTGCGCGCGAGCAGGATCATCAGGTCGGAATGTTCGGCGCGGCTGGTCCAGATCTTCTGGCCGTTGACGATGTAGTGGTCGCCGTCGCGGCGTGCGGTGGTCTTCAGTGACGTGGTGTCGGTGCCGCTGGTCGGCTCGGTGACGCCGAAAGCCTGCAAGCGCAATTCGCCGCTGGCGATTTTCGGCAGCCATTTCGCCTTCTGCTCGTCCGAGCCGTGACGCAGCACGGTGCCCATGGTGTACATCTGGGCGTGGCAGCCGCCGCCGTTGCAGCCGGCGCGCTGGATTTCTTCGAGCACGGCCGCCGCCGCCGACAATTTGAGGCCGGAACCGCCATACTCCTCGGGCACCAGCACCGAGAGATATCCGGCTTCCGTCAATGCATCGACAAAGGCCTTGGGGTAGGCCATCTCGCGATCAAGCTTGCGCCAGTATTCGCCGGGGAATTGCGCGCACAACTTGGCGACGGCTTCACGGATATCTGCGTAATCTTCGGTGCTCACGGTTTCCTCGATTGGCTAGTGGCCGCAATGTGCGGCATCGCGCGCGATAAATCCAGACGTCAAGAATCCGGCCCTGGCGCATCCCGCGCGCGCTATGCAGCTAGCGGCTTTGGCCGTGGTTCGCCAATACAATTTCGCTGGGGCGATAGATCGAAAAACGATGACCGGCAGCGCGGGTGCGCCGCCGGTCATGGTGTCGTGCGAGATCGGAGATCAGGACAGCCGGACGGGCAGGGATTCGTAGCCCTTCACGAAGCTGGAATAGATCCGCTTCGGCGCGCCGACCACTTCGATGTTGTCGAAGCGTTGCAGCATCTCTTCCCAGAGGATGCGCAACTGCAACTCCGCGAGCCGCATGCCGACGCAGCGATGGATGCCGAAGCCGAACGACATATGGGTCTTCGGCCGCGCGCGGTCGATGATGAACTCATTGGGCCGCTCGATCACTTCGTCATCGCGGTTGCCGGAGACGTACCACATCACCACGCGATCGCCCTTGCGGATCGCCTTGCCGCCGATCTCGGTGTCGGCAAGCGCGGTGCGGCGCATATGCGCCAGCGGCGTCTGCCAGCGGATCACTTCCGGCACCATGGTTTCGATCAAGGCCGGATTGGCGCGCAACTTGGCGTATTCGTCGGGGAATTCGTTGAGCGCGAGCACCGAGCCGCTCATCGAGTTGCGCGTGGTGTCGTTGCCGCCGACGATCAGCAGGATCAGGTTGCCCATCAGGTTGTCGGGGTCCATGTGGCGCGTCGCATCGCTGTGCGCCATCATCGACAAGAGATCGTTGCGCGGCTCCGAATTGACGCGCTCGTTCCAGAGCTTGCCGAAATAGGTCGCGCATTCGTTCAACTCGTCGCGGCGCTGTTCTTCGGATTCCACCACCATGCTCTTCGGCAGAGCGGTGGAGACATCGGACCAGCGCGTCAGCTTCTGGCGATCCTCCCATGGAAAATCGAACAGCGTCGCCAACATCTGCGTGGTGAGGTTGATCGAGACGCGCTCGACGAAATCGAACGGTTCGTTGCGCGGCAATTCATCCAGCACCTTCTGAGTGCGCTTGCGGATCAACTTCGCCATTTCGTCGAGATGCGTCGGCGTGAACATCGGCATCACGGTTTTCCGCTGCGGCATGTGCTGCGGCTCATCCATCGAGATGAAGCTCGGCCAGTCGTAGCCAGGAGCAACATCGCGGATCATGATGCCGCCGTTGCGCATGTCGGAGGAGAAGACGCCGTGGCTGGTGTCGACATGCATGATGTCGTTGTACTTGGTCACCGACCAGTAGGGTTCGATCGGCGCCTTGGTGCAGTAGTGCACGGGCGCTTCGTTGCGCAGCCGCTCGAAGTAGGGCCACAGCGTATCGTTGCGGAACAGGCGCGGCGCGCCGGGGTGAAAGTCCTCGATCGGCATCGCGTAGGCTTCTTCGCGTGCGGCCTGTTGCAGTGCTGCCTTGCCCGGCTCAATGGTGCGATGGATGTTCATGGCCTGACGGCTCCCTGTGTGGTCATGACGACGGCGCCGTCACGACGAAGCGGCATCGGTCGAGACAAATCTTTCACAGTTTGGGCAAATTCCTAGAGGGATTCTTGCGTCCATACGCCGGCGGGATTGCGACGGGATTGTGCCAGACCGTCGGTAGTAACTAAATACCTTTATCGTTGTGTCTAAGGTGTTAAGATACCACGATCGCGAATCGCGATGAAGGGGCTGCGGCAACCGGTGACTGGTTCGTTGGCTCGAGAGCGACTCCGTGAATAACGATGCGTCACGCGCGATCAGGAATTTACGGACGGGTTGCGCGGCGGGTCGCCTCGTCGCGTGAGGAAGCATCGCATAAGCGACGATCGAAGCCGCTTCTCCGGCCACGCGAGCCGTGGCATGGTTGCCCGGACAGTGGGCCGGAGGTCGCGCGGTTGCGGCCGTGGCCCGGCGGAGGAGATGGTCGACGATGATTCCGAATGCGCTACCGACGTTCAATTTCGATCTTGGCGAAACCGCAGACGCGATCCGCGAAACGGTTCGCGATTTCTCGGCCAACGAGATCGCGCCGCGCGCCGACGAGATCGACAAGACCAATCAGTTTCCGCGCGACCTCTGGCCGAAGATCGGCGGCCTCGGGCTGCTCGGCATCACGGTCGAGGAGGAGTACGGCGGCGCCGGGCTCGGCTATCTCGAGCATTGCCTCGCGATGGAAGAAATTTCGCGCGCCTCGGCGTCGGTTGGCTTGTCTTATGGCGCGCACTCCAACCTTTGCGTCAACCAGATCCGGCGCAACGGCAACGAGGCGCAGAAGCGCAAGTATCTGCCGAAGCTGATCTCCGGCGAGCATGTCGGCGCGCTGGCGATGTCGGAGCCGGGCGCGGGCTCGGACGTGGTGTCGATGAAGACCCGCGCCGACAAGAAGGGCGACCGCTACGTCCTCAACGGCAACAAGATGTGGATCACCAACGGACCGATCGCCGAGACGCTGGTGGTCTATGCCAAGACCGATCCGAACGGCGGCCCGCGCGGCATCACCGCGTTCCTGATCGAGAAGGGCATGAAAGGTTTTTCGACCGCGCAAAAACTCGACAAACTCGGCATGCGCGGCTCCGACACCGGCGAACTGGTGTTCGAGGATTGCGAGGTGCCGGAGGAGAACGTGCTCGGCACGGTCGGCCGCGGCGTCAACGTGCTGATGTCCGGCCTCGACTACGAGCGCACGGTGCTGGCGGCGGGGCCGCTCGGCATCATGCAGGCGTGCCTCGACGTCGCGGTGCCTTACGTGCACGAGCGCAAGCAGTTCGGTCAGCCGATCGGCACCTTCCAGCTCGTGCAGGGCAAGGTCGCCGATATGTACGTCACCATGAACGCCTGTCGCGCTTACGTCTATTCGGTGGCGAAGGCGTGCGATCGCGGCGAGACCACGCGCGAGGATGCGGCCGGCGCGATTCTCTACGCCGCCGAGAAGGCGACGCAATGCGCGCTCGATGCGATCCAACTGCTCGGCGGCAACGGCTACATCAATGACTATCCGACGGGGCGGCTTTTGCGTGACGCAAAACTCTACGAGATCGGCGCCGGCACCAGCGAAATCCGCCGCATGCTGATCGGCCGCGAACTGTTCGAGAAGACGACGTAAGCGAGGGCTCAATCGTCTTTCCTCCGACGGTAGGGTCGCGGATGATCCTTACGTAAAATGGAGGCGTCTGTATTCGTCATGCCCGGCCTTGTGCCGGGCATCCACGTCTTTGGCGCGACATCAGGAAAGACGTGGATGGCCGGAATAAATCCGGCCATGACGGATGAGAGGTTGATGGCGATGGAGGTGCCGTCATTGCGAGGAGCGACAGCGACGAAGCAATCCAGTTCTCGCTTCCTTATTTTCTGGATTGCTTCGCTCCGCTCGTAATGACGGTGGTGTCAAGAACCGATCACTCCGCCGGCAGTCCATTCACCTTTGCGATCCATGCGCGCACGTCGGTCAGCACTTGCGGCAGCACCGCTTCGACTTCGGCCATCGTCATGCCGGCCTTGATGCGCGGGTCGTAGAGGATGTTGAGAATGTACTGATCGTAGATGTCGAAGAAGCCCATGCGCACGTCGTCGTTGAACATGGTCCACGGCACCGATCCGGTATCGTTGATCGGCCCGAGCGATTGCAGCAGTTCCTCGTAGGCGCAATCGCGGAAGGTGAAGTCGCCGTTGTCGACGGTGAGGAACACGTCGGAATGTTCAATGGCGAACTGCTCGTTCTTGCGAAAACCGGACAGGCACTGCGGATCGAGCGATTGGCGGATTTCCCTCGCGCGCTCCTCGCCATAGAATGTCGTCAGCGTCCTGTCGAAGTCGCGGTCGCGGATCAGATGAACGTTGACGCTGGCGGCTGCAACGTCGGTGGTCATCGCGATGTCGAGATGGCGGATATGTCTTGCGATGTCGGCGACGATGCCGGCGATCTGTTTCTGCCGTTTGCCATGCGCGCCGCTGACGGCGACCCGTACCGGCATCTCGTATTTGCGAATGCGGTCGACACGGCCGGCGAGGTGAAACTCCGCGCCGAACGTCGTCTTGAGAAAACCGTCGATGATGTCCTTGTCGGTGAAGGTCGTGCGCTGCTGGCGCTGGCGCGCGGCGATGGTGGCGCCGTCGGCGGCGGACGCGGGGGGCGATGCCAAAGGCAGCGCGAATAACGCTGCCAATATGGCAAGCCATAATCGGACGACGAGGCGTTGCATCGTCTGCTTTCGAGGTGCCGCATGCGGCATGTCGCACCTCTGTCGATCATCAGTTGTGGTCGTCATTGCGAGGAGTACCCGGATCAGTGCTTCGCACTGTCCGGGCACAGGCTCTAGCGACGAAGCGATCCAGACCCTTGAAGGAAGACTGGATTGCCTCGCTTCGCTCGCAATGACGTTGCCGGGTCAGTTCTTCACCACCACCGTGGTGCCGACCGAGACGCGGCTGTAAAGATCGGTGACGTCGTCGTTGGTCATGCGGAAGCAGCCGGACGAGACGGCCTGACCGATCGTTTCCGGCTCGTTGGAGCCGTGAATGCGATAAAGCGTCGAGCCGAGATACATCGCACGCGCGCCGAGCGGATTTTCGATGCCGCCCTTCATATGGCGCGGCAGGTCGGGGCGCCGCCGCAGCATCTGCGCGGGCGGGGTCCAATCCGGCCATTCCTTCTTGGCGGTGATACGGTGGGTGCCGGACCAGCGGAAGCCGTCGCGGCCGACGCCGATGCCGTAGCGCAGCGCGGTGCCGTTCGACTGCACCAGATAGAGGCGGCGTTCCCGCGTGTTGATGACGATGGTGCCGGGAGCGTAGTTTTCGGCGAAGTTGACGGTGGTGCGCGGGATCGGGTTCGCACCTCCGCCGAACGGAAATACGAAATTGGGATTCATGATCAGCCGGCTGTCGACATCCTGCGCCGAGGCGCTTCCGGCCATCGTCAGTCCTAACGTCGCCGCAGCCAGCAGGACAGCAAACCCTCGCTTCATCTTCGCCCCTTCAAAGTTCAATTGATTATCAGGAAAAGGACATAATTCGCGGTGCTTCGCAACCCACGGCGGTGTGAAATCGGGATTTCCGAATCCGGCGTGACCGAAAAGACGCGTATCGCCGGCATTGGACGCTTGCCGGCAATGCCCCTCCTGGATGGCTGCATTGCAGCCGCCCTTAATCCTTTGACGCGACCCGCCAACAATGGTTCATCTTGAACGTAACAAAATGCATGAAGGGAGTGCGACGATGAATGGTGCGGAAAGCCTGGTGCGAACGCTGGTGGCGGGCGGGGTCAATGTCTGCTTCACCAATCCGGGCACTTCGGAAATGCACTTCGTCGCGGCGCTGGATCGGGTCGAAGGCATGCGTTGCGTGCTCGGCCTGTTCGAAGGCGTGGTGACTGGCGCGGCCGATGGCTATTACCGCATGAAGGGCACGCCGGCCTCGACCTTGTTGCATCTCGGGCCGGGTCTCGCCAACGGCCTCGCCAACCTGCACAATGCCAAGAAGGCGGCGTCCGGCATCGTCAACATCGTCGGCCAGCACGCCGGTTATCACATCGAATATAACGCGCCGCTCACCTCCGATATCGAGGGGCTGGCGCGGCCGATGTCGAACTGGGTGCGCACCTCGCCGGATGCGACATCGGTGGCGCGGGATGGCGCCGCCGCGATCGCCGCCGCGAGGGGGGCGCCGCCGCAGATCGCAACCCTGATCCTGCCCGCCGACACCGCATGGAACGAGGCCGATGGCATTGCGGAAGTGCCGGCGTCGTCGCAGCGCGCCGGCTATTCCACCGAAGCCGTCGATGCCGCCGCCCGCGTGTTGCGCGGCGGCGAGCGGACGCTGCTATTGATGACCGGCAATGCGCTCACCGAAAAGGGACTGGCGCTGGCGGCGCAGATCGCCGGCAAGACCGGCTGCGCGGTGATGGGGCAGACCTACAATTCGCGGATGGCGCGCGGCCGCGGCCGCTTCGCCATCGAGCGCGTGCCTTACGTGGTGGCGCAGGCGCTGCCGGTGCTGAAGGAGTTCCGGCATATCGTTCTGGTCGAGGCCAACGATCCGGTGGCGTTCTTCGCCTATCCGGACAAGCCGAGCCTGCTGAAGCCCGAAGGCAGCGAAGTGCATCGCATGACCGAGGGCGGCGACAATTCCGTCGCGGCGCTGGAGGCCTTGGCGTCGGCGGTCGGCGCGAAGCCGAGCGACGCCAAGCCGCAGCGAGGCGTCGAACTGGTGAAGCCGACCGGCGCGCTGACGCATGATGCGATTGCGATGGCCATTGCGATGGCGATTCCGGAGAACGCCATCGTGGTCGACGAGTCGATCACCACCGGGCGTGGTTTCTTTCCGCCGACGGCGGCGGGCGCGCCGCATGACTGGCTGCAAAACATGGGCGGCTCGATCGGCTTCTCGACGCCGGTGGCGACGGGTGCCGCGGTCGCCTGTCCCGACCGCAAGGTGATCTGCATGGTGGGCGACGGTAGCGCGATGTACACGCTGCAATCGCTGTGGACGCAGGCGCGCGAAAATCTCGACGTCGTCACCATCGTGTTCGCCAATCGCATGTATCAAATTCTGCGCGGCGAGTTCGACGGTGTCGGCGCCGGCGAACCCGGCCGCCGCGCGCAGGACATGCTGAGCATCGACCGCCCGACCTTGGATTGGGTGTCGCTCGCGAAGGGCATGGGTGTGCCCGGCCGCGCGGTGGAGACCGCCGACGACTTCAACAAGGCGCTCGCCGAAGCCAACGCGGAGAAAGGCCCGCGGCTGATCGAAGTGCGGATGTAAAGGATGCGGTGGCCGGTAAATCCGGTCCGGTTTGTGCAGTAGCGAAATGGAAAGGCTAACGGTTCACACCGCAAAGATCGGCGTGAACTATCACTTCGGCTGGGGCGGCCCGGTCGCGCGTTACCGATCGTCATCTACACCAAGAGCAAACTGCACAGGGCCAGCCGCAAGGTTGGCCCTTTTTCTTTGGCGAGCGTCCGCGTTTCAATTCAAATTTAATGCAAATCGGTAACCGTCGGCGCAGACAGATCCTACCGCGCCCGGTCAGGCGGGCGATGCGTCTCACTACCTCCTGAATGCCAGAAAGGCGGCACCTCCAATGCGTCTCGCGACGATCACCAAACTATCCCTCGGCGCAACAGCAATTCTCACTCTTCTGACAGGCATCTTCATCTGGCAATCGCAGGCCAATATCGCGGCAGAGCGCGCGGCCATCGCGCGGGCCGCTGAATTCAAGCAGTTGGGTTACGATCTCGCGAACGCTTCCGATTATCTCACCGACGAGGTGCGCTTCTATACGGTGACCGGCGACAAGACCTATCTTGATAATTACTGGCGCGAGGTGAAGGAAACCAAGAGCCGTGATCGTGTTCTGGTGCGTTTGAAAGAACTTGGGGCAACGGCTGAGGAACTTAGCCTGGTTGACCAGGCGAAGAGCAATTCCGACGCACTGATCAAGCTCGAGGAACAGGCCATGAAGGCGGTTGCTGATGGCAAACTCGATCAGGCGCGTGGTTTCGTCTACGGAAAGGATTATCTCAGCGGCAAAGCCAAGATTACGAGCCTGCTGCAGTCTTTCCAGAGCAAGATGAATGGTCGCGCGACTGCTGAAGTTGCCGCCGCGCGCGACGCCGCCTCGATGATGTCGATGTTGGTGGACATCGTCCTGCTGCTCACGGCAGCGAGCTTCATCTCCATCCTCCATTTCGTTTTCAATCGGCGCACCGTGGCCCCGATCGTCGAAATGCAGGGCGTGGTCACGCGCCTCGCCAATTCTGAATACGGCATCGAGATCCCGCATCGCGAGCGCCAGGATGAAATCGGCGACATGGCGCGCGCCGTTCTGGTCTTCAAGGAAAACGGCATCGCCAACGAGCGGATGCAGGCGGAGCGCAGCCAGGCGCAGGCGGACCGCGAGCGTCGCCAGCAGCAAGTCGATCGCCTGATCCACGAGTTCGAGCAAATGATCGGCGAACTGGTCGGCTCGCTGTCGTCGTCCTCGACCGAGCTTGAAGCCTCCGCCAACACCCTGACGTTCACCGCCGAGAACACCGGCAGGACCTCGGCCGTCGCTGCCGGCGCGTCGCAGGACGTGTCCAACAACGTGCAGTCGACCGCCGCGGCCACCGAGGAGATCACCTCGTCGGTCAACGAGATCAGCCGTCAGGTGCAGGAAGCGAGCCGCGTCGCGCAGACCGCCGTGTCGCAGGCACAGAAGACCGACGCCAGCATTCAGCAACTGTCGCAGGCGGCGGCGCGCATCGGCGATGTCGTCAAGCTGATCACCGCCGTCGCCGAGCAGACCAACCTGCTGGCGCTCAACGCCACCATCGAAGCCGCGCGTGCCGGCGAGGCTGGTCGCGGTTTCGCGGTGGTCGCATCCGAAGTCAAAGCCTTGGCATCGCAGACCGCCAAGGCGACCGACGAGATCGGCGCGCAGATCGTCGGCATGCAGGCGGCGACGCAGGATTCGGTCGCGACCATTCAGGAGATCAACGCGACCATCAACCTGATGTCGGAAATCTCCGCGACCATCGCCGCCGCCGTGGAAGAGCAGGGCGCGGCGACGCAGGAGATCGCGCGCAACGTTCAACTCGCGGCACAGCGGTCCGGCGAGGTCGCGCAGAGCATCAGCGATGTCAGCCGCGGTGCGGGCGAAACCGGCACGGCGTCAGGACAGGTCCTCTCCGCCGCCCAGATGCTGTCGAGCGACAGCACCCGCCTCAAGGTCGAAGTGCAAAAATTCCTCGCCGGCGTCCGCGCCGCGTAGGGGAACGATCGGAAACTGCAAAAATCAAGACATCAAGGGGTCGCGACGTAAATGCGTCGCGGCTTCTTTGCGTTCGATGTCGGAAGCCGGCGGCTGAAACCCGTCTCACCGGTGGAATGACGGCATTGTCGAAATGTCAGGACAAAAATCCGAAGAGTGGAAGAGTGATGGTGGGCGCACAAGGGATCGAACCTTGGACCTCTCCCGTGTGAAGGGAACGCTCTCCCGCTGAGCTATGCGCCCGGGATCGTCGGCGGCGGGGCCGCCTCAAGGTGGCGGGGCCGGTTCGACGCCGCGATTTACGAAGTGCGGGGCTCCGGTGTCAAGCGCGGCGGCGGGAAAACTAGTCCTGGTGCCGCTTGGTTTGCGCTTGCAGCGCCCGAATCCGGTCCGCCAGCGTCTGCTGGAGTGCAACGGCGGGGCTGCCATTGGCGGGAGAATGCGGCGGCTCGGCCTTCAGAATGGCGTTGATCGGCGAATTCGGGCCTTCCAGCGTCATGGTCAGCCGCGCCACTTCGGCGGCGATGTCGTTGATCCGCTCCCGCAGCAGCGCGTTGTCTGCGTGCTCGGCCTGCACAGCGGCGCCCCCGGATGATGACCCGTTGCTGCTCAGCGCGAAGATCTCGTCGCGGAGTCGCTTGACGGCGGTTTCGGCCTCCTCGCGCGCCTGCCGCAGCCGCGCCGCTTCCGCGTCGCGCTCGGTCAGCATCGCCGCCTGCGCCGCCACGCGTTCCCGCAGCGCGTCGGCCTCCTTGCCAAGCGTCTCGGTTTCCTTGACCTGCGCGATAAGTTGCCCGTCGAGGTCGCCGACGCGGCGGCTGAGGCTTTCGGCATGGCCGCGCGCCTCCGCCAGCTCGCTGGCGGCGGTGGCGGATTCGATGCGTTGCTGATCGAGCCGCTGCTGGGTGGCGGCAAATTCGCGCTCGGCCTCGTCGACGCGCTGCTTGAGCTGGTCGATCTGCTGATGCACCGCTGTCAGTTCTGCTTGACGGTTCTCGGCGGTCTGCGACCGCTCGGTGAGCTCGGTGCTTAGCCGTACCGCCTCGGCCTGCCGTTCGCCGAGGGTTTGCTGGGTGGCGTGGAGCGTGCCGGTGGTCGCGGTCAAATCGTCGGTGGCGGCGCGGAGCAGGTTCGTCAGCGACTGTTCTCGGGCCTGCAAAGCGAGGATTTCGGCGTTCCGCGCGCTCAGCTCCACTTTCAGCCGATTGACGGCATCGGTCTTCTTCCCGAGTTCCGCCGCCTGGCTGGTGGCTTTGCTCTTGAGTTGGTCGATGGTCATTTCGAGCTTGCGCGCGGCGATCGCGAATTCGGCGCGCAATTGGTCCTTGTCGGCCTGAACCTCCGTCATCGATACCGGGGCGGAGGCTTCCAGCCGCTTGGTGGTGAGCCGGACGGCACGGTTGTGGACCAGCGGCAGCAGCATCAGGCCCAGCAGGGCCGAGAGCAGGAAACCGATCGCCATGTAAATGATCGGCTCAACCATGGGAATTGCTCCGCGCCAGAAAGTTGCGGCCTTCCATGCCACGGCTGGCGGGGCGAGCACCAGCCGTTTGCTGCAATAATGTGAATCCGGTCAGGGGCCGCAAGCCGGGATCAGAACGGATTCCAGGTCGGCTGCGGGGTGAACTTGAGATAGCCGATATTGGCGCCGAGCCGCAGCCCGAGCCCGGAGCGGATCGGCACCAGCACGATGTCATTGGCGGTGAGCGCGGTCATGCCGAAGCCGCCGATGATGTAGGCGGAGCCATCAATGCCGGCGAAGCGCTGATAGATCGCGTTGGTAGCCGGCAAATTATACACCAGCGTCATGGTGCGGGCGCCGTCGCCGCCCCAGTCGAAGCCGACCGAGGGGCCTTGCCAGTAGACCTTCAGGTCGCCGGCGTTCTTGGTGTAGAGGGTGCCTTCGCCGTAGCGCAGCCCGGCGACGAATGCGCCGGAGCCTTCCTCGCCGAGAATATAGCCGTTGGGCAGGCCCCACTGGCTGACTGCACGTTCAATCACCGAGGCGAGGCCGCGCGAGACGTTGCCGAAGAACTTGTGCCCCGCGCCGACCAGTTCGTCCGGCGAATAAGTGTGGCGGCCCTGACCCTGTTGCGCCGCAGCCGGCGCTGCCCAGAGCGTTACCGCGGCGAGCAGCAGCGCGGCCAAACGTGAAGCAAACGTCATGTAAGGACCCCTGAAGTGTAAAAACCCGGCCGCGACTTTAACCTGATGCACAGAGGCATCGGCTTAAGGTTGCGCCCATCGTTCCCCGACTCACAATCTTATTTACATCAACTATGACGGTACGGCGGCAGGAAAGAGACGGGGTTTGCCGTCGCGAAATGATGATCGGCCTGCTGACGACGGTGGCCGCCGGCGCGGCGAAGGGCGGTCGTGCGTGGGCCGCGACGACCGAGCGCGTCGTGGTCGACCGCTTCACGGGACTTGCGGCCGGCGGCATGGACCCGGTGGCGTATTTTACTGAAGGCCGCGCGGTTCCGGGGCGCCCCGATCTCGAGGCCTCGGTGGCTGGTGCGGTCTGGCGCTTCCGCAATGAGGACAACCGCGCATTCTTCGTGGCGCATCCGGAAATCTACGGACCGCAGTTCGGCGGCTACGATCCGGTGGATGTCGCGCGCGGCGTCACCGTCGCGGGGCGGCCGCAGGTTTGGCTGGTGGCGGGGCAGCGGCTCTATCTGTTCGCTCGAATCGAAAGCCGCGATGCCTTCGCCGCCGATCCCGCCGCCGTGCTGCAAGAGGCCCGCGCGCGCTGGCCCCATCTGCGCGACGCGCTGGCGCGGTGATGCACAGAATCATGCGCGGAGTTGATCCGCGCATCCATCTTTCAAAAGGATGGATCGCCGGGTCGAAGCCCGGCGATGATGCATCAAAAATACGTCGGATAGGGTTTGAAACGTTTACGGCGCCACCGTCGGATCGCCCCAGGCGATGAAGTCTGGGAGGATGAAGTCGGAGCGCCCGGTGCCGTAGTGCAGCGGCCGTCCCTGCGCGTCGGTGACCTTGCCGCCGGCGGCGACGACGACGGCGTGGCCCGCCGCGACGTCCCATTCGCTGGTCGGCGACAGCCGCGGATAGATATCGACGCTGCCGTCCGCGACGCGGCCGAATTTCACCGCCGATCCGAGGGTTTTACACGCCGCGCCCGGACGGGCCGCGATGAAGGCCTCGGTTCGCGCGTCGCCGTGGGAGCGGCTGACGGCGGCGATCCACGGCGCACCCGAAGCAGGCAGCGGCCGCGTATGGATCGGCTCGACGGCGGTGCCGCCGGCGGCATCGCAGACCACGCGCGTCGCGCCGTGGCCGACATGGCCGCGCCAGAGCAGCCCCAAGGCGGGGGCGCCGACCACGCCGAGGATCGGCGTACCGTTTGCCACCAGCGCCACGTTGACGGTGAACTCGTCGCGACCGGCGATGAACTCCTTGGTGCCATCCAGCGGATCGACCACGAAGAACAGCTCTGCGAATGGAAACGTCGCGTCGCAGGCGCGTTCCTCCGACAACGACGGGATATCGGGCGCCAGCCGTGCGAGGCCCTCGGCAATGATGCGGTCGGCGGCGAGATCGGCCTCGGTCACCGGCGAGCCGTCGGTCTTTGTCTCGATCCCGTGCGCGCGCTGGCGAATGGCGAGGATCGCCGCGCCGGCCTCGATCACCAGCGTGGTCAGTGGCTCAAGCAATGCCGCCGCGCGCGAATCGATTGCGGCCGATGGTGGTGTTCCGGGAGGATGGTCTGGGGCGGTCATGCGTCGCGATGTGTCGTGATCTTCAGGAACCTGATGGCGGCGTCATACCGTGACGTCGCGCGTTCCGAACCCGGCCCGCGCTGGCAGCATAAGCGTCCACAGTGTATCAAGCCATAGCTCATGCCCGATTCGCCAAACCTGTCGCACGGTTTCGAGGAAGCATCTATGTCCGATACCCTCTCATCATCGACGCAAGGCGCTAGCCCCGCGCCGGATACGCTCGAACTGGCCGCGCTGCTTTGCTCGCGGGTGTGCCACGATCTGATCAGCCCGGTCGGCGCCATCGTCAACGGGCTCGAGGTGATGGACGACAATCCTTCCGCGGAAGATCGCGAATTCGCGCTCGACCTGATCCGCAAGAGCGCCAAGACCGCGTCGGCGCGCTTGCAGTTCTGCCGCCTCGCGTTCGGCGCGGCCGGATCGGCCGGCGCTCAGATCGATCTCGGCGATGCCGAGAACATGGCGCGCGGCCATCTCGAAGACGCCAAGACCAAGCTGACGTGGAATCTACCGCGCCTGCTGCTGGCGAAGAACCGCGTGAAACTGCTGCTCAACATGCTGGTGATCGCGCAGCAGACGATCCCGCGCGGCGGCGTGCTCAGCGTCGATCCGGTGGGCGAGGGCGATGCGATGACGTTCCGCGTCACCGCGACCGGCATGAACGCGCGGCTGCCGCAGGCGATCGCCGAGATGCTGGCATCGGAGCAAGCCGCGATGGTCGATGCTCACGCGGTGCAGCCCTACTACACGCGCTTGCTGGCGCAATCCTGCGGCTGGAAAGTATCGCTGGCGATGGAAGGCGACGCCGTCGTGGTGACGGCGGGCTAGGGGCGCTATCCCATCCACCGCGTCGTCCCTGCGCAGGCAGAGACCATAACCCCTGACGTTGCTTGTTATGAACGGACATCGCCTTCGTTGATGGAAGCCGAACCGCTGCGGCGTATGGGTCCCTGCCTGCGCAGGGACGACTCTTTCCGTGCTGTTAGTCCGGCCGCAAAGCGAAGTCGCGATCAGGTTCTCGGGGCGATGGCGTCCGGAACGATGCTTCATGCATTCCGCCTCTTGCGCGCATAGTTAATCAAACCTTGCCGAATTGAACGCGCCGGATCGAAGCAGTCCGGCCGCGGCAACGTTTATTTGGTGCTCGAGCACCGCCGCAGCCGTATGCTCAACCAATATTAAACGCTTTGCCGAGAAACTGGCCGGACTCTGAAGTGGCGTGTGCGTACTGCCCTTCGCGCGTGAAGGCTGGTTTTCATGGATGATTTGTTAAAAGAGTTTCTGACCGAGACGAACGAAAGTCTCGACGTCGTCGACAATCAACTGGTCCGTTTCGAGCAGGAACCGAACAACGCCAAGATTCTCGATAATATCTTCCGGCTCGTTCATACCATCAAAGGCACCTGCGGGTTTCTCGATCTGCCCCGGCTGGAGACGCTGGCGCATGCCGCCGAAACCCTGATGGGCAAATTCCGCGACGGCATGCCGGCGACCGGCGAAGCCGTCACGCTCATCCTCACCACCATCGATCGCATCAAGGAAATCCTGGCGCAGCTCGAGGCGACGCAAGCCGAGCCCAAGGGCACCGATGAAGATCTGATCGATCGCCTCCATGCGATGGCGGAAGGCGGCGCGCACGCCGAAGCGCCCGTTGTCAAACCGCCCGTCGCCGAAGCGCCCGCGATCACGCAAGGAACGCTGGTCCATCAGGTGCTGGAACGCCCGCTGCGTCCCGGTGAAGTTTCGCTCGACGAACTCGAACGCGCGTTCCGCGAAACCGAAGCTGAAGTGAAACCGGCGCCTGCGCCGGTGCAGCCGCCCGCGCCGGTCAAGGCAGCCGAGAAGCCAACCGCCAGCAAGCCTGCCGCCAAAAAGACCGCGGTGGAAAACGATGCGGCCGAAGCCGATCGCGTCGCCAACCAGTCGATCCGCGTCAACGTCGATACCCTCGAGCACCTGATGACGATGGTGTCGGAGCTGGTGCTGACGCGCAACCAGTTGCTCGAAATCAGCCGCCGCAACGAGGACACCGAATTCAAGGTGCCGTTGTAGCGTCTCTCCAACGTCACCGCCGAACTGCAGGAAGGCGTCATGAAGACGCGCATGCAGCCGATCGGCAATGCGTGGCAGAAGCTGCCGCGCGTGGTGCGCGATCTCGCCGCCGAACTCGGCAAGCGCATCGACCTGGAGATGCACGGCGCGGACACCGAACTCGACCGGCAGGTGCTTGATCTGATCAAGGATCCGCTGACGCATATGGTGCGCAACTCCGCCGATCACGGCCTGGAAACACCGGAGGAGCGCGCCCGCGCCGGCAAGCCCGAGCAGGGCACCATCCGGCTCTCTGCCTATCACGAAGGCGGCCACATCATCATCTGCATCGCGGATAACGGCCGCGGCCTCAACACCGAGCGCATCAAGGCGAAGGCCATCGCCAACGGACTCGCGACCGAGTCCGATCTCGAACGCATGACCGAGGCGCAGATCCACAAGTTCATCTTCGCGCCGGGATTCTCCACCGCCGCGGAAGTCACCAGCGTCTCCGGTCGCGGTGTCGGCATGGACGTGGTGCGCACCAACATCGACCAGATCGGCGGCACCATCGACGTCAAGTCGGTGGCGGGCGAGGGCGCCAGCGTCACTGTGAAGATTCCGCTGACGCTTGCGATCGTGTCGGCACTGATTGTCGAGGCGAGCGGCGAACGCTTCGCGATCCCGCAGCTCTCCGTGATCGAACTGGTGCGTGCGCGTGCCAATTCCGAGCATCGCATCGAGCGCATCAAGGATACGCCGGTGCTGCGGCTGCGCAACAAGCTGCTGCCGCTGATCCATCTCAAGAAGCTCTTGAAACTCGACGACGATGCCAGCGTGATCGATCCGGAGAACGGCTTTATCGTCGTCACCCAGGTCGGCAACCAGACCTTCGGCATCGTGGTCGACGGCGTGTTCCACACCGAGGAAATCGTCGTCAAGCCGATGTCGACCAAGCTGCGTCACATCAACATGTTCTCCGGCAACACCATTCTCGGTGACGGCGCGGTGATCATGATCGTCGATCCCAACGGCATCGCGCAGGCGCTCGGAACGTCGGTCGCCTCGCAGCACGAGATCGTCGACGAGAATGCCGCGAGCCGCGGCGGCGCGGCGGAGCAACTGACGTCGCTCTTGGTGTTCCGCGCCGGCTCGGCGCAGCCGAAGGCCGTGCCGCTGGCGCTGATCACGCGGCTCGAGGAAATCTCCAGCGACAAGATCGAACTGTCGAACGGCCGCTACATGGTGCAGTACCGCGAGCAGTTGATGCCGCTGGTGCAGATGGACGGCGTCGAGGTCGCGACGTCCGGCGTGCAGCCGATCCTGGTGTTCGCCGACGACGGCCGCACCATGGGGCTCGTTGTCGACGAGATCGTCGATATCGTCGAGGAGAAGCTGGCGATCGAAGTCGCCAGCGGCCGCGACGGCATTCTCGGTTCGGCGGTGATCAAGGGTCGTGCTACCGAGGTGATCGATGTCGGTCATTTCCTGCCGATGGCCTTCGCCGACTGGTTCAATCGCCGCGAGATGAAGCCCTCCGCTTCGGCGCAGTCGATCCTGCTGGTCGACGACTCGGCGTTCTTCCGCAACATGCTGGCGCCGGTGCTCAAGGCCGCGGGCTATCGCGTGCGGGTCGCCACCAATGCGAAGGAAGGGCTCGTCGCGTTGCGCTCCGGCGAGGAGTTCGACGCCGTGCTGACCGACATCGAGATGCCGGACATGAACGGCTTCGAATTTGCCGAAACGATCCGCGCCGACCAGAAACTCAACGACGTGCCGATCATCGCGCTGTCGTCGATGATCTCGCCGGCGGCGATCGAGCGCGGCCGTCAGGCCGGCTTCCACGACTATGTCGCCAAGTTCGATCGGCCGGGACTGATCGCGGCGCTGAAGGAACAAACCTCTGACCTCAACCGGGCGGCCTAAGACGATGACAGTGAGCCAGGATAATTCCGCAGGCGGCGTGACCGAATACGTGACGATCATGATCGGCGAGCAGTTGTTCGGCCTGCCGATCGCGCGCGTGCAGGACGTGTTCATGCCGGAGCGGCTGACGCGGGTGCCGCTGGCCTCGCGCGAGGTCGCGGGCGTGCTCAATCTGCGCGGCCGCATCGTTACCGCCATCGACATGCGCGCGCGGCTCGGTTTGCCGGATGCGGCGTCGGATCGTCCGGCGATGGCGGTGGGCGTCGATCTGCGCGGGGAGTCCTACGGACTTCTGATCGACTCGATCGGTGAGGTGCTGAAGCTCGCCGACGACAGCCGCGAGGTGAATCCGGTGAACCTCGATCCGCGCATGACCAAGATGGCAGCGGGCGTGCATCGGCTCGACGGGCAATTGATGGTGGTTCTCGACGTGGATCGCGTTCTGGAAATCTCGTCGGATCTTCGGGCCGCGTAGTGGCGGCTCGGTGTCGCGGGCGGTCTTTCGGAATTGGTAATTGAGCGGAGGCTGAAATGAAAACGTGTCTGGTCGTTGACGATTCGAGCGTCATCCGCAAAGTCGCACGGCGCATTCTCGAAGGCCTGGATTTCCAGATCGTCGAAGCCGAGGATGGCGAGAAGGCCCTTGAAGTCTGCAAGCGCGGTCTGCCGGACGGCATCCTGCTCGACTGGAACATGCCGGTGATGGATGGCTATGAGTTCCTGCGCAATCTGCGCCAGATGCATCGCGGCGACGAGCCGAAGGTGGTGTTCTGCACCACGGAAAACGATGTCGCGCACATCGCGCGCGCGCTGCACGCCGGTGCCAACGAATACATCATGAAGCCGTTCGACAAGGATATCGTCACGGCGAAATTTCATGAAGTCGGTTTGATCTAGTTTTGTTGCACCATCCGGCTCGTCCGGGTGGCCTGTTTGAGGTCGGCGGCGAAGTTGCCGGGTGTGTTGGATCCAGAATGAGTGTTGCCGTCGCCAGGTCGACCGCCGACGTTATGAAGACAGAGCCGTTGCGTGTCATGGTGGTGGACGATTCCGCCGTCATTCGTGGTCTGATCACCCGCTGGCTTGACGCCGAAGCCGACATGGAAGTGGTCGGCTCGCTGCGCACCGGGCGCGACGCCGTCAACCAGATCGAGAAGATCGATCCGGACGTGGCGGTGCTCGATATCGAGATGCCCGACCTCGACGGCATTTCCGCCTTGCCGCTGCTGCTGGCGAAGAAGCGCAATCTGATCGTCATCATGGCGTCGACGCTGACGCTGCGAAACGCCGAAATCAGCCTCAAGGCGCTGTCGCTGGGCGCGGCCGACTACATTCCGAAGCCGGAGAGCACGCGCGAGCAGGGCGCGGCGGAAACCTTCCGGCATGACCTTATCGAGAAAATCCGCCATCTCGGCCCGCGCCGACGCCGTGCCATCAGCACTGCCGCGAGCCCGTCGCTGGCGCCGGCGCAGGATGCCGGACGCGAAGCGCTTCGTCGTCCTCTGATCTCGCCCGCGCATGCGGCGCCGACGCTGGTGCCGTTCAGCATACAGATGCCGCGCGTGCTGCTGATCGGTTCTTCGACCGGCGGTCCGCAGGCATTGATGTCCCTGATCGGCGAGATCGGATCGGTAATCGACCGCGTGCCGGTGCTGATTACGCAACACATGCCGCCGACCTTCACCACCATTCTCGCCGAACATCTCGCGCGCAGCGGGCATCGTCCGGCCGCCGAAGCGGTGGATGGCGAAACGATCGCGGCGGGACGCATCTATCTCGCGCCGGGCGGCAAGCATATGCGCGTTGCGCGTCGCAACGGCGGGGCGGTGATTGCGCTCGACGACGGACCGCCGATCAATTTCTGCAAGCCCGCGGTCGATCCGTTGTTCGCCTCGGCGGTCGATGTCTGGCAAGGCGCGATTCAGGCCGTCATTCTCACCGGCATGGGATCCGACGGCATGCGCGGCGGCAAGCAGATCGTCGCCGCCGGCGGCAGCATCATCGCACAGGACGAAGCCACCAGCGTGGTCTGGGGCATGCCCGGTGCCGCCGTCAACGCCGGAATTTGCGCCGCCGTTCTGCCGCTCGCGCAGATCGCGCCGAAACTCATCAAGCTGTTCGCGGGGGACAGATCGTGACGCCTGCGGACTATCAATTCCTGCAAAAATTGCTCAAGGACCGCTCCGGTCTCGATCTCTCCGCCGACAAGCAATATCTGGTTGAAAGCCGGTTGCTGCCGATCGCGCGCAAGCTTGGTCTTCCCGGCATCAGCGAGTTGGCGCAGAAGATCAAGGTCGGCGCGGAAGACATCGCCAAGCAGGTGGTCGAAGCGATGACCACCAACGAGACGTTCTTCTTCCGCGACAAGATTCCGTTCGATCATCTGCGCGAGACCATCCTGCCGACGCTGCTGCGCGAGCGCGCCGGCCGTCGCTCGCTGCGGATCTGGAGCGCGGCGTGCTCGACCGGGCAGGAGCCTTACTCGATCGCGATGTGCCTGAAGGAATACGGCGTCGACTTGAATAGCTGGCGCATCGAGATCGTCGCCACCGATCTGTCGCAGGGTGTGCTGGAGAAATCGAAGGCCGGTATCTTCAGCCAGTTCGAAGTGCAGCGCGGACTGCCAATCCAGTTGCTGGTGAAGCATTTCAAGCAGATCGGCGACATGTGGCAGATCAACGCCGACATCCGCGCGATGGTGCAGTTCAGGCAACTGAACCTGTTGCAGGACATCACGCATCTCGGCCAGTTCGACGTGGTGTTCTGCCGCAATGTGCTGATCTATTTCGATCAGGACACCAAGTCGGTGATCTTCGGGCGGCTTGCCAAGGTGACTGCGAGCGACGGCTACCTGATGCTCGGCGCGGCGGAAACCGTGGTGGGGCTGACGGATACGTTCCGTCCTGTGCCGGACCGCCGCGGGCTCTACAGCCCGAACTCCGCGCGCACCGCGCCGTCCATCGTTCCCGACGATGCACCGACGATAGCGCGCAGCGCTACGCCGATGGGGCGGTAGAGTTATCGCTGTTCTATTCTTGTCATTGCGAGCGTGAGCGACGACAATCCAGTTCTTGCTTCGCGGCTTTCTGGATTGCTTCGCTCGCAGCAATGACGAACTGATGTGATCGTAGAACGCTTTCCCGTTTGTCTGGCGGGAGCGTGGGCAGGTTCAGCCGGCGGAACCCGCGCGCGCAAATAAAAACCCCGCCGGTGAGGGCGGGGCTATAGTCGGGGAGGAGCCAGGAAAACGTTGTGACTCTCGGGATGGCGATCAGGCCGGGATGCGGACCTCGTCGTCGTGCGGCTCGCGCAGCACGTAGCCGCGGCCCCAGACGGTTTCGATGAAGTTGCGGCCTTCGGACGCGTTGGCGAGCTTCTTGCGCAGCTTGCAGATGAAGACGTCGATGATCTTCAGTTCCGGCTCGTCCATGCCGCCGTAAAGGTGGTTCAGGAACATTTCCTTGGTCAGCGTGGTGCCCTTGCGCAGCGAGAGCAGCTCCAGCATCTGATATTCCTTGCCGGTCAGGTGCACGCGCTGGCCGGTCACTTCGACCGTCTTGGTGTCGAGGTTGACGATCAGGTCGCCGGTCTGGATCACCGACTGGGCATGGCCCTTCGAGCGGCGCACGATCGCATGAATGCGGGCGACCAGCTCGTCCTTGTGGAAGGGTTTGGTCATGTAGTCGTCGGCGCCGACGCCGAGACCCTTGACCTTGTCCTCGATGCCGGCGAGGCCGGAGAGGATCAGAATGGGCGTCTTGATCTTCGACACGCGCAACTGCTTGAGCACGTCGTAGCCGGACATGTCGGGCAGGTTGAGGTCGAGAAGGATAATGTCGTAATCGTAGAGCTTGCCGAGGTCGACACCCTCTTCGCCGAGATCCGTCGTGTAGACGTTGAAACTCTCGGATTTGAGCATCAGCTCAATCGACTGCGCGACGGCGCTGTCATCCTCAATCAGCAATACGCGCATGCCAGTCCCCTATCGTAGCCGCTCCGGGCGTCAGGTCGTCCGCACTACTTGCGGCACTGGAAACGCCTTTGAACAACTGATTCGAATCCTGACGAGATATGGTTAACAAAACCTGATTCCTCTCCGCAAGCTCTATCGTGCAATTTTTGTCGAATCGCCCTAAAACGTCGCGTAGAGGCAGCTTTTACTTTCCGTTCTCACTCAAGCTTCGCATCAAGAGACGGGCCTAACCGCCTCTTAGGACTCGCACCTCATTCAGACGCGCAGGTCCCGTCAGTCACCAAAGACAGTGACGCAATGATTAACGATGCGGGTAAACACGAAGTTAAAGCCATTCCCGCAATACGCGGAAACTTAAGGTTTTCGCCATGAAAGCCCTCGCCAACCAGATCGACGACATCGACGGCGTCAATATTTATGGCCGAGTTGTCGGGGTGCGCGGGCTGATGGTGGAGGTCGCGGGACCCATTCACGCCATGTCGGTGGGCGCGCGGATCGTTATCGAGACCGGCACCAACCGCTTCATCCCCTGCGAGGTGATCGGCTTCACCGGCAACAACGCAGTGGTGATGCCGTTCGCCGGCCTCGACGGCGTGCGGCGCGGCTGCCGCGCGGTGATCGCCAACGCCTCAAGCATGGTGCGGCCGTCGCCGTCCTGGCTCGGCCGCGTGCTCAACGCCATGGGCGAGCCGATCGACGGCAAGGGACCGCTGGAGCAGGGCGGGGTGCCGATGCCCTTTCGCAATGCGCCGCCGCCGGCGCATTCGCGCAAGCGGGTCGGCGTGCCGCTCGATCTCGGGGTGCGCGCGCTCAATACCTTCCTCACCTGCTGCCGGGGGCAGCGCATGGGCATCTTCGCCGGCTCCGGCGTCGGCAAGTCGGTGCTGCTGTCGATGCTGGCGCGCAATGTCGATGCGGATATCTCCGTGATCGGGCTGGTCGGCGAGCGCGGTCGCGAGGTGCAGGAATTCTTGCAGGATGACCTTGGCGAGGAGGGGCTGGCGCGTTCCGTCGTGGTGGTGGCAACCTCCGACGAGCCGGCCTTGATGCGGCGGCAGGCGGCCTATCTCACTTTGGCCATCGCGGAATACTTCCGCGACGAGGGCAAATCGGTGATGTGCATGATGGACTCGGTGACGCGCTTCGCCATGGCGCAGCGTGAGATCGGTCTCTCCGCTGGCGAGCCGCCGACCGCCAAGGGCTATACGCCGACGGTCTTCACCGAACTGCCGAAGCTCTTGGAGCGCGCCGGGCCCGGCACCGGCGAAGGCTCGATCACCGGCATCTTTACGGTGCTGGTGGACGGCGACGATCATAACGAGCCGGTCGCCGACGCGGTGCGCGGCATTCTCGACGGCCATATCGTCATGGAGCGTTCGATCGCCGAGCGCGGCCGTTATCCAGCCATCAACATCCTGAAGTCGGTCTCGCGCACCATGCCGCGCAGCGCCGATCCGGCCTATTTGCCGGTGATCACCCGAGGCCGTCAGGTGATGGCGACCTATGCCGACATGGAGGAATTGATCCGGCTCGGTGCCTATCGCGCCGGTTCGAGCCCCGAGGTGGACGAGGCCATCAGCCTGCACGAGCCGCTGGAAGACTTCCTGCGTCAGGCCAAGGATGAGGTCACCAGCCTGCCTGAGGGTTATCAACGACTTGGTCAAATCCTAGGGACTTTGGAAACGGAACGCTAACTTTGTCGGGCCATCATCCGTGCGTCTGTTGTCCGCCGGCGGGGCCTTTCACGAGGAGCCGGTGTCGTCCCGTTCTCATTCGGGACTTCTGGGGAGTACGAGTCGATGAAGTCACGTGAAACCCTCATTCGCCTGAAGAAGTTTCAGGTCGACGAGAAGCGCCGCAGGGTGGCCCAGATCGAGGCCATGATCGCGGACTTCGAGCGGATGTCGGTCGATCTGGAGCATGAGATCGCGACGGAACAGGAGCGTGCCGGGATCAACGATCCTACTCATTTCGCCTATCCGACCTATGCCAAGGCTGCGATCCAGCGGCGCGAGAACCTGACCCGTTCGGCCGATGAGTTGCGCGTGCAACTCGACGACGCCAAGGCGCAGCTCGGCGAGGCATTCGAGGAATTGAAGAAGGTGGAGCTGCTCGACGAGCGCGACCAGGCGCGCGAGCGCGCGGAAGAAAACGCGCGCGAGCAGGCCGACCTCAACAGCATCGGTCTGATGCGCTCGCGGATCGGCGCCGTCGCCTGAGCTGTTAAAAGACCAGCGTAACTGCAATAAAAACCGGACCGCGAGGTCCGGTTTTTTCGTTGGTGCGGTAACGGTCGTAGCACCTACCCCACAGTCGTCATTGCAATGACGGAATTGAATCGTGGTCGAACGGGAAGGGCATTCCACAAACGAAAAACGCCCGCGGGGGGACGGGCGTTTCTCTTTTGCCGCAGGTCAGCTTGGGGGGACTGACTGATGCGACATACTCACGCGGCGACTTTGGGGGGCAAGGTAAAGAGCCTCGTGAATCTCGTTATCCTCGACTTGACGGTCTCCTCTGGTTCTTCTGCTGATTGAGCCTTACGCCTCGTTCTCAGCGAACCACCATCGTCGTGTCCGAACTCGACACCGCGATCGGCGCACCCGCCTTGATCACGCGTGCGGTCTGCACGCCGCTATCCGCATTGATGCGCGCCGAAATGCCGAAGCCCGCCACCGCGATGCCAGCGACGAGCGCAACCACCACGATCTTGAGGTGGGTCATGCGATCCGCGCTGTAAATCGAATGGTTCATGGAAGCCTCCTGCCGTCCTTCGCTGCCATATGCGATGGGTCACCCCATCGCCGCGACAGGTTCAAACTCCTGCTTCGAACTTCACGCAAAAAGAACGTAAGACGGCGGCTTTTCGTTCCGAAGGGGGCATCACAAAGCGGTGATAACTGTTGAATGCCCGCGATCCGGAAATACGAAGTCGCTGGGGTCAATAATTACGCGATAAATATCAAGCGTTTAATTGGAAATCCGGGGTAGCTCGAATTTGCGGTGGTATAGCCATGTTTCGTCAACCATGCCGCAAAAGGGTTGCCTGTTGTCAAAAAGTCGCAGGGGGAAATCCCTCCCCATCATTGCGAGGAGCGCAGCGACGACGCAATCCAGGAGCCACATAGGTAGGACTGGATTGCTTCGCTTCGCTCGCGATGACGAGGAGTTCCAACGGAAAGTCTCAGATGCTGCCGACGGTCTTCAGCCGGGCGCGGGGATGGATTTCCGCTTGCGACAGCACGCTGGTCTGCGAGCGGAAGCGTTCCACCAGCGAGCGCACGAACGGGCGGATCGCGGCGGAGGTCACCAGCACCGGCGCTTCGCCTTCGCGCGCGGCCTGTTCGAAACGGTCGCGCACCGCGGTCATGAACTCGGAGAGTTTTGACGGCGCCATCGCCAGGCTGCGTTCCTCGCCCTGGCCGATGATCGACTCCGCGAACGCCTGCTCCCACTTTGCCGACAACGCGATCAGCGGCAGGTAACCGTTCGGCGAGGTGTTCTGGGCACAGATCTGCCGCGCCAGCCGCGCCCGCACATGCTCGACGATGGTGGCCGGATTGCGCGAGAACGCGAGCGCGTCGGCGATGCCTTCGAGGATGGTGGAGAGATCGCGGATCGAGATGCGTTCGGCGAGCAGCAGTTGCAGCACGCGCTGAATGCCGGAGACGTTGATCTGGCTCGGCACGATGTCCTTGACCAACTCGCCTTGCTCCTTGGGCAATTCCTTCAGCAGCTTCTGCACCTCGCCGTAGGACAACAGGTCCGACATGTTGTTCTTCAGGAGTTCGGTGAGATGCGTCGAGAGCACCGTCGCGGCATCCACGACGGTGTAACCCTTCAGGGTTGCCTCTTCCTTCAGGCTGGCATCGACCCAGGTGGCGGGCAGTCCGAAAGTGGGCTCGGTGGTGTGGATGCCCGGCACCGCGACCTGATCGCCGGCGGGGTCCATCACCATGTACTGGTTCGGCCAGACGCGGCCGGAGCCGGCGTCCACTTCCTTGATCTTGATGATGTAGCTGTTGGCCTCGAGCTGGACGTTGTCGAGGATGCGCACCGACGGCATCACGAAGCCCATTTCGATGGCGAGCGAGCGGCGCAGCGCCTTGATCTGTTCGGTCAGGCGGTCGGTGCCGTCCGGGGCGTTGACCAGCGGCAGCAGCGCGTAGCCGAGTTCGATCTTGAGATCGTCGATCTTGAGCGCGGCGGAGATCGGCTCGTCGGCGGCGGCCGCGGCAGCCGCGCCGGCGGCAGGTGCTGCTGCGGCGATCGCTTCGGCCGCCGCCGTTTCGTGTTTGCGCTTGCGCGATGTCCACGCCAGCGCGGCCGCGCCGCTGCCGAGCGCGAGGAACGGGATCATCGGAATGCCGGGGAGCGCCGCCAGCACCAGCATCACCGCCGCCGACATGCCGAGCGCTTGCGGATAGCCGGACAGTTGCTTCATCAGCGCCTTGTCCGCTGCACCCGAGACGCCGGCCTTCGACACCAGGAGGCCCGCGGCGGTGGAAACGATCAGCGCCGGCACCTGCGTTACCAGGCCGTCGCCGACGGTGAGCAGCGTATAGGACCGCGCGGCCTCGGCGAAACCGAGCCCCTGCTGCGCGACGCCGATGATGATGCCGCCGATGATGTTGATGAACACCACCAGAAGACCGGCGATGGCGTCGCCGCGCACGAACTTCGAGGCGCCGTCCATGGCGCCGAAGAAGCCGCTTTCATCCTCCAGCGCCTTGCGCCGTTCCTTCGCGGTTTTTTCGTCGATCAGGCCGGCGGAGAGATCGGCGTCGATCGCCATCTGCTTGCCGGGCATGGAGTCCAAATGGAAACGCGCGGCGACTTCGGCGATGCGGCCCGAACCCTTGGTGATGACCACGAAGTTCACGATCACCAGGATCGCGAACACGATGATGCCGATCACGAAGTTGCCGCCCATCACGAAATTGCCGAACGCCTCGATGACGTGGCCGGCGGCGGCGGAGCCTTCGTGCCCGTGCGACAGGATCAGCCGTGTCGACGCCAGGTTCAGCGACAGCCGCAGCATCGTCGAGATCAGGAGGACGGTGGGGAAGGCAGAGAATTCCAGCGGCGCCTGGATGAACAGCGCCGTCATCAGGATCAGGATCGACAGCGTGATCGAGATCGCGAGAAACAGGTCCAGCACCACTGAGGGCAGCGGCAGGATCAGCACGACGAGAATGGTGAGGATGCCGAAGGCCAGCGCAAGATCGCCGCGCTTCAGCATGGTGGCGAGGTCACTGACGCTCGGCAGCCGCGTTGCCGGCTTGTCCGCGCCTTGGCCCAGGGTGGTGTCGGTCATTGTCGCGGCGTCCCCTCTCGTCTGCCGCCCGCGCGTGGCAAACGTCTGCGCAGCAGCCGCGAGGCCGCCGTTTCGAAAGTGAGGTACCGCACTGGCATCCACGGGCCGCCCCCGGTTGCGCAATCACGACACTCGGCTCTTTACTCGGCAAAATTTGCCCGGTGTATGGTTAGCAAAGCGTTAACCGGCGGTGTCTTGAACCTGTTTGGCGGTGCCGCGATTGACGCGGCCGATCTGTTGTTCCTGTTTTGTGCCGGTGAATGCGCATATCTCGACTGCGTGCGGGATCGCTTGACCCTTTGATGTGGGCCGACGAAGTTGCGGCATGGCACAAAGTTCCAATCCGGCGCTCGATTCGAGCAAATTCGTCCCCGATTCCCGCAAGGCATGGATCCGGTTGGCGATCGCCGTGCTGATCGGCTCGATCGGCAGCGTCGGCATGTGGTCAGTGGTGGTGGCGCTGCCGGTGGTGCAGGTGGAATTCGGCGCCTCGCGCGGCGCGGCGTCGCTGGCCTTCACCATGGTGATGCTGGGCTTCGGCCTCGGCGGGGTGGCCACCGGCAAGATCATGGACCGGTTCGGCATCGTCACCGCGATCGGCATCGGCATCGCCGCGATGGGGCTCGGCTACGTCGGCATCGGTTATGCGACGGCGCTGTGGCAGGTGATCGTGCTGCATCTGTTGATCGGGCTCGGCTCGTCCGCGACCTTCGGGCCGCTGATGACCGAAGCCTCGCACTGGTTCGACCGCTATCGCGGGCTTGCCGTCACGATCTCCGCCAGCGGCAACTATATCGGCGGCGCGATCTGGCCGCCGATCTTCAGTTGGGGAATCCAGACGTTTGGCTGGCGGCCGACCCATATCGTGGTGGGTATCTGTGTCGCCATCGCGATGACGCTCGCGACGCTGGTGCTGCGCAGCCAGATGAGTGGCGCGGCGCGGCACAGGCATGTCGATGCACCGCCGCCGCGCATCGACTTGCGGCTCGGCAACAATGCGCTGACCGCCATTCTCGCCATTGCCAGCGTCGCCTGCTGCGTGGCGATGTCGATGCCGCAGGTGCACATCGTTGCTTATTGCGGCGACCTCGGTTACGGCGCGGCGCGCGGCGCGGAGATGCTGTCCTTGATGCTCGGCTTCGGCATCGTCAGCCGCATCGGCTCCGGCTTTCTCGCTGACCGCATCGGCGGCTTGCGCACGCTGCTGATCGGATCGATCGCGCAGGGCACCGCGCTGTTGCTGTTCCTGTTCTTCGACAGCCTCACCTCGCTGTTCGTGATCTCGGCGCTGTTCGGCCTGTTCCAGGGCGGTATCGTACCGAGCTACGCCATCATCATCCGCGAGGCGATGCCGGCGCATGAAGCCGGAACGCGCGTCGGCATCGTCATCCTCGCCTCGGTGATGGGCATGTCGCTTGGCGGCTGGATCTCCGGCGTCATTTTTGACGCGACCGGCTCCTATGCCGCGGCCTTCCTCAACGGTACCGCATGGAATGCCATCAACGTCGTGATCGTGATCGCGCTGCTGCTGCGCGCCCGCGGCCGCATGACGCTCGTCCCGCGCATGGGGTGAGGCGCGAACTGTCGTGGTGTCGAACGCGTTCCTACCGGCGGCGATTTTCCGGCGTGTCGTCGCACGCCTGGCCGGTATCGGGCGATCGAAAAACGGTCACCCGCCGATTGCCGCGCGCGGCGCGGCAATGTAAAGGATGCCTGCGCCGGCGCCGGTTGCAGATGCAACGTTCGGCCGGGCCTGTAGCTCAATGGTTAGAGCCGGCCGCTCATAACGGTCTGGTTGCAGGTTCGAGTCCTGCCGGGCCCACCACGCATTCTCTCGTCTTGAGCCGACACATTAAGAGCGAGTCAATCGCCGTCTAAGAACGAGTCGGTTGGTCCGATAGTAGTATTTCAACCACCGCGAGCCCATAGGTAGGGTCTGGCTACCGGTGGAACCGTTCAATATCGTT